>JAEEGL013677292.1_pt1 | contig 12230 bp, 8 predicted proteins | sample 9134231 | NCBI WGS metagenome assembly JAEEGL01 (sample SAMN16246548, study PRJNA631951) | gut metagenome | biome: gut microbiome; feature: rumen; material: fiber-attached | host: Bos | place: Iran: Karaj | collected 2018-10
CCGGAGAGCCAGTCCTTCGCCAGGCAGCTGAGCTGGATGAGCATGCGCTGCCTGGGGCGGGAGGCCTGCCGGGACCGCTGCGTGAACGCCTGCCCCAAGGGAGCCATCGAGGAAGGGCCGCTGAAAACGGACGTGCAGACCGGCGAGCAGCTGCGGACGATCCATGTGAAGCGGGACCTTTGCGACGACTGCGGGGCCTGCGCGGACAAGTGCTACGCCGAGGCCCTGACCATGTGCGGAAAGGACTACACCTCCGAAGCGCTGGTGGAGCGCCTTTTGCAGGACAAGAACTTTTTCGACACCTCCGGCGGCGGGGTGACCGTCTCCGGCGGCGAGCCTCTCAGCCAGGCGGACTTCACCGTGGAGGTGCTGCGGGGCTTGAAGGAGCACGGCGTCCACACGGCGCTGGACACCACGGGCTTCGCTCCCTGGGAGGCCCTGGAGCGGACCATGCCCTGGGTGGACCTCTACCTCTACGACCTCAAGCATATGGACAGCGCCAAACACAAGGCCACGGTGGGGGTGCCCAATGAGATCATCCATGAAAACGCCCGGAAGCTCAGCGAGCACGGCAAGGCCCTCCAGATCCGCGTTCCGGTGATCCCCCGCTTCAACGACGACGAGGAGAACATCCGGGCCACGGCAGAGTTCTGCGTGGAGCTGGGGGAAGCGGTGCAAGTGGTGCAGCTGCTGCCCTATCACAACATGGGCGTGATGAAGTACCTCCGCATCAGCGATCGGAAGCCCCTGGAGGCGGTCCCGCCCTCCGACGAAAAGATGGAACAGCTCCGCAGCCTCGTGGCCTCCTACGGCCTGAAGGCGACCATCCACTGATGAACAAGCCGGAGAGCCGGTCCCCCGGCTCTCCGACGTTCTATCATCCCGATCCGCTGATTTGAAACTCTGAAAAAAAGGACGGCGATACAAGCATGAATACCAAGTTCCCGCATCTGTTCAGTCCCCTTCGCGTGAAAAACATCCTCCTCAAAAACCGGATCATGTCGGCGCCGAATATGCTGTTCCACACGGTGGATGGCCGTCCGACGGAGTATTACGCGCCCTATCTGGAGCACAAGGCCAGGGGCGGCGCGGGGATCGTGAACCTGGGGGAGGTCTCCGTGGGCGACGGGGCCAACCACACCCCGGAGATGAAAAAAACCCACGACAATCTGCCCCTCTTCGCCGAGCTCTCCGCCGCGATCCACGAGCACGGGGCTCTCGCCAGCGCGGAGCTGACCCACGGCGGGCTTCGGGTAAAGCCGGAGTACAACAACCGTCCGGCCATGGGCCCGGTGGCGGCGGAGACCATGACCCCCGGCGTATCCTCCCAGGCGATGACCAGGGAGATGATGGAGGAGGTGTGCCGCCAGTACGCGGACACGGCGGAATACGTCCTCTGGGCGGGCTTCGACACCGTTCTGCTGCATTTCGGCCACGGCTGGCTCCCCGCCCAGTTCCTCTCCCCCATCGTGAACACCCGAACGGATGAGTTCGGCGGCAGCCTGGAAAACCGGATGCGCTTCCCCCTGATGATCCTCAGGGCCGTGCGGGAGCGCCTGGGCCCCCGGCAGCTGGTGATGGCCAGGATCAGCGGCTCCGAGCGGGTGGAGGGCGGCTTCACCGTGGAGGACATGATCTGCTTCCTGGAGAAGGCCCAGGAGTATATCGACCTGGTGGAGGTCAGCTGCGAGGGCCTGCAGAACAACATGACCGCCACCTTCATGCCCCTGGGTATGAATACGGACCTCTCGGAGGCGATCAAGCGCTCCGGGCGGGTGCACATCCCCGTCTATACGGTGGGGGCGGTGCTCTATCCCGAGCAGGCGGAGGAGATCATCGCCTCCGGCAAGGCGGACGGGGTCTCCATGTCCCGCGCCCTCATCGCCGACCCCTACTTCCCGGAAAAGGCCTTTGCGGGGCGGGAGGAGGACATCACCCCCTGCATCCGCTGCCTGGGCTGCTGCGACAGCGACAACCTCACCCGTCACTTCATCTGCAGCGTCAACCCCCTCATCGGGCGGGAGGCGCGCCTTGGCTTCGGGGAGGACCTGGTGAGGGCGAAGTACAAAAAGCGGGTCCTGGTGATCGGCGGCGGCCCCGCCGGGATGACCGCCGCCATCGCGGCCTGCCGCCGGGGCCATGAGGTGACCCTTTGGGAAAAGACCGACCGGCTGGGCGGCCTTTTGAACTTCACCGACGCGGACAGCCTCAAGCATGACCTCCGCCGCTACAAGTCCTTCCTCATCGCCCAGACGGAGAAGAGCGGCATCAAGGTCGAGCTGAACAAGGCGGCGACCGCCTCTGCCGTCGCCGCCCTGGCCCCGGACGATATCGTCCTTGCCACGGGCAGCGTGCCGGCAGAACCGAGCTTCATCCCCGGCTGGGAAAACGCCCGCCACGCCCTGGCGGTATACCGGGACCCGGCCTCCGTGGGGGAGAACGTGGTCATCATCGGCGGCGGCCTGGTGGGCGTGGAGACGGGGCTTCACCTCCGAAATCTGGGGAAAAACGTCACCGTGCTGGAGATGGAGGAGGAGTACGCCCGTGACGGCGGCTTCGGCTATAAGTTCGGGCTCCAATACACCGTGGCGGAAAAGGGGCTGCGGGTGATCACCGGCGCGCAGTGCCGGGAGATCCGCAGGGACGCCGTCGTCTACGAAAAGGACGGCAGGACCCTGACCCTGGCCTGCGACAGCGTGTTCTACGCCATCGGCATGCGAAGCGAGGATCGCCTGTATGAGGAGCTTGCCCCCCTGGGCATCCGGCTCAGCGCGGCGGGGGACTGCAAAAAGCCGGGCAAGGTCTCCGGCGCGGTCCACAGCGGCTTCTTCGCCGCGATGGACATCGGGAGGTTCTGAGACGCGAAAATATCAGGGGGCGGTCGTCCGGCCGCCTCCTGTTTCCGTTCATAGCGCCAAGGGTCCGGAGAAGGACCGGCAGCGCCCCCTTGCTTCGTTATACCAATCTCAACTAAAACGCTTTAAAAAGCGTTTTAATCGCCACACGGCATGCTGCAACCTCCTTTTCTGAACCGGCCGCCCGGTGCGGGGCCTGACGGCCGCCAGGCCCTTCCGGTCCCTTTCCTTCCCTCCTGAATTCCTTGGCCGCTCTTTGCAAACGCGCAGCCCGCAGAGCTCTCACCTGCTTCAGAACAGCGCCAGAAAGACGCTGAGCACCGTCCAGGCGGCGAGGGAATAGAAATTGCCGTGCTCATCCCTGCCTTCTCTGAAGATCTTCTGCGCGCGTTCCCGGTCCAGAAGCTCGAAGCCGTTAAACCGCTCCGCGCCCACTGCGCCGCTCTGGTCCAGCTCCCCGAGATCCTCCAGGGTGATCTCCGCGCAGAGGAAGGCGTTGCTCTCATCCGTAATTCCGGGGGTACAGAAGGCGCAGGGATTCAGGACGTACACACGGTCGCTGTCCTTGACCGTCAGTCCGCTCTCCTCCCGGATCTCCCGCACGGCCGCGCTGACCAGCGGGTCGGGACCGGCCCGGTCCTCCGGGTCCAGAAGTCCCGCCACCGGGCTCAGCAGGAACTGCCCGATGGGGTAGCGGTATTCGTAGGTCATCAGCAGACGCGTTTCTCCCTTCGGGAGGCGCAGCACCACGGCGACCGTGACCGCGTCGGGGAGCATGGTGCGGAACTCGGCGTCCGACATCCCGGCCACCAGGGCTTCTTTCTTCCTGCGGGACGCCTCGTAATAGTGCTTCCCTTCCGCGTAATGTAGGTCATAAGCGTTCAGAAATCCGGATTCGTATAAGGTTTCGATCCTGTCTTTTTCCATGGGCATTTGAATCACTCTCTTTTTCCATTTTATAATATTGTATCATAACTATCTTGTATTTGCAAAAGGCAAATCGGGCGCTCCCCGGCTCCGGTCCGTTCTTCCCACACGGTCAAAAGCAGCGGCTTGATGTTGCGGCAAGCATCTGATAAAATTGCACTGCATAAGGAACACATGCTCATTGAGCGCATGGAATTCGTTGTAACGGAGCAAAAATGAGTGACGTAAAAACGACGTTAAAGCGGATCGGGATATACTATCTGCTGCTGGCGATCAGCATCATCCTCTGCGCAAACGTGATCCCGGACCAGTATCCCACGCGCAATGTGTCCACCGTCTATCTGCTGGTCCTCTGCGTGTGCCTGGTACTGTACTACGCCCATCGGGTGTCGCCGATGGGCGGCATTTCCGCGATGATGAAGTCCCTCTCCTGGATGGCGCTGCTTCTGATCCTGCTGCGGGGCGTCAAATACAGCGTCTTTTCCCAGGTGGGCGTCCTTGCCAGGCACACCTGGTATCTCTACTATGCGCCCACGCTCCTGCTCCCCCTTTTCCTTTTTTACATCTCCCTTCTCGTCTCGTCCAAGGACTACCGGCGGATCTCCGGAGGCTGGTACTGGACGCTGGCCCTGACGGCCGGGTTCATCGCTCTGGTCCTGACGAACGACCTTCACCAGCTGGTTTTCCGCTTTCAGCCGGGTTTTGAGAACTGGGACGACGACTATACCCGCACCTGGCTGTTTTACGCCGTCACGGTCTGGCAATACGCCCTCTACCTGGCGGCCATCCTCATCCTGGTCGTCAAATGCCGGATCAGCAGCGCGAAAAAGAGCGCCTGGCTGATCCTGATCCCCTTTGCCGGGGGGATCGCCATGAACGCGCTGCTGGCCACCGATACCATGCCAAGGATCAACGGTGCCCATATCATTGAGTTTCCGGAGTCGCTCACCTTTACCGCGGCTGTCGTGCTGGAATGCTGCATGCAGCTGGGGCTGATCCCCACCAACACGAATTACGGCAAGCTGTTTGAGCGCTACTCCATCGCCGCGCAGATCACGGATCAACAGGGCGCCTCCGTATACGCCTCCCAGTCCGCGGTCCCGCTGACTGCCCGGCAATTTGCGATGCCGAGCGGCTCGCGCATCGGCGCGCACACGGTGCTGCATAAGATGCCGCTTCCGGGCGGCTTCGGCTTCTGGCAGGACGATCTGACCGAGCTGGACCGGCTGAACGAGGAGCTGGCGGAGGCAAAGGAGGAGCTTCAGCAGGAGGCTGAGCTGATCCGTCTGCGCAGCAAGCTGAAAGAAAAGCAGACGAAGCTGGAGCAGAGAACGCTGGTGTATGACACGATCGCAAAGCGAACGCAAAGGCAATCGCTGGAGCTTTCCCGGCTGGCGGAGACGGCGAGACGGTCGCCCGACGCCGCAGTGAAGGAACAGTGCCGCAATCGGATCACCCTACTGGGAGCCTATATCAAACGCTTTGCAAATCTGATGCTGCTGTCCCAAGAGCGCAGCGAGATCGAAGCCGGCGAGCTGGGCCTCTCGTTTTCGGAGCTGCTTCGCTATCTGAATTTTTACCGCATTCCCGGCGAGCTGATCAGCAGCGCGGACTGCGGCGTTCCGGCAGAGGCGGTGCTTGCGCTGTTTGAGACCTTTGAAACGCTGCTGGAGCGGAATCTGAGCTCCCTGCAGGGCGTCTTTGTGAACCTGTCCGGGCAGGAAAACGCGGTGGTCAAGATCGGCTTTGAGCATTTGCCGGAACCGCTCTCCCCCCAGGAGGCGGAGGCGCTCCTGGGTTTCGGCGTCCGGAGCGAGACCCAGCAGGAGGACGACGTGACCTACATCTGCTTCACCATGCCGAAGGGCGGTGAGACCGCATGAGGTCTTTTGCGGAGCTCACGGCCCAGCTCCGGGCGGTTTTCGCGTTCTGGGCCCTGCTCCTCTGCCTGATGAACATCGGCAGCGCCGTGCTGGCCGCCGTCAAAAAACGGGGGCGATTTACGGTTTTGGCAGCGCTGCTGTTTGCGCCGGTTTACTTCCTGTGGCAGGCGATCTTCGATCTGTCGCTGTTCGGCGGCACGGAATACGCCGCAAAGCTCCCTCTGGCGCTGGGCGGGTCCCCGTGGGCCGTCTGGCTCGCCTGCTTTGCTTTGCTGACGCTGGGATCTGCGCTGCTGCTGGGATACGACCTTCATTACGACAAAAACTACATCACGCCGGGGACGATCAAGCTTTATCTGGACCAGCTCCCCTGCGGGGTCTGCTGCTGGCGGGACAGCGGCAGAGTGCTGTTCTCCAACGTCTGTATGAGCCGTTTGTGCGAAAAGCTGACCAACGGCCCGCTGCTGAACGGCAATTCCTTCCGGGAGGCGGTCTCCGGCGGCATTCTGACGGTGGAGGACCGGGTATGGCGTTTTTCCTGCCGGGTCTTCACCCTGGACGGAGAGCGCCTGAACGAAATGATCGCTTCGGATATTACAAGCGAGTATGTCAAGACCCAGGCGCTGGAGCGGGACAAGGCGGAGCTGTCTTCCCTCAACCGGGAGCTGCGCGAGTATTACCTCAGCATGGACGATGTGATCCGCAGACAGGAGATCCTGCAGGCGAAGGCAAACATCCACGACGAAATGAACCGGCTGATGCTGTCGACCACGGCGGCCAGCGCTGCCGATACGGCGGCGCTGGACCGCATCTTCTCCCTGTGGGAGCAAAACGCGCTGCTGCTGTGCATGGAGGCGGAGGAAAAGACCGATGAGAAGACCAGGAGCAGCCTGGACAAGCTCGCCCAAGCGCTGGACGTTCGCCTGATCTGGCAGGACGCCTTACCGGGAGCGCTGCGCGAACCCCAGCGCCGGGTGTTTTACTCCGCCGCCCGGGAGGCGGTCGTAAACGCCGTGAAGCACGCTGAGGCGAAGACGGTCACGATCTCGTTCCGGGAGACGGAGGATCGGCTTTTCTGCCGCTTCACCAATGACGGCGCCGTGCCGAAGGGGCCAGTGCGCTTTACCGGAGGGCTTGCCAACCTGGCGCTGCTGGCCGACAGGCAGGGGGTCTCGGTCTCCGCATCCTGTGAGCAGGGCTTTGCCCTCTCTCTGTGTTTTCCAAAGAATGCGGAAACGCATCAGCCGATCGGCTGATGTGTTTCCCCGCCGCAGAGGATAGAATCCAACGGAAAAGGAGGGTGCATCCATGGCGTACAATGTTTTGATCGTGGAGGATCAGGAGCTCCCGCGGGACCTGTTTGAGATCTACATCCGCTCCAGCGAACTGTTTCACCATCTTCTTTCCATCTCCAACGCCTCGGCGGCGCTCTCTGTCTGCCGGGCTCACCGGGTGGACCTGATCCTGATGGACGTCATGACGGAGCTGGGGCACAGCGGGCTGGACGCGACGGCGGAGATCAAGCAGCAGTTTCCGAATATCAAGATCATTATCGTGACCAGCATGCCGGAGTATTCCTGGCTGAGCCGGGCAAGGAAGCTGGGAGTGGATTCCTTCTGGTATAAGGACGGCCACAAGGACAGCATTCTCAGCGTGATGGAGCGCACCATGGCAGGCGAGCACATCTACCCGGACGAAACGCCGCTGGTCCCCATCGGCCAGACCACCAACCGGGACTTTACGGAGCGGGAGCTGGAGGTGCTGCGGGAGCTCACCACCGGCGACACCAACTCCGAGATCGCCGGGCGGCTGGGCATTTCCGTGCCCACGGTAAAAAGCCATGTCCTGCACATGATGGAAAAAACAGGCTTCAAGACCCGCACCGAGCTGGTTTCCGAGGCGAGAGGCCTCGGGATCGTGATCAAGGACAAGCACAGCGAGCCGCAGAACTGAAGTTCCCGGAAAAGCGGGCGCCCCGGGTCTCCGAAAACATTCGGTCCGGCCCCTTGTCTGCGGAGAAGAGTCGGCTTATACTATTCTCAGACAAACAGAGAGGAGTAGAACTACCATGCGCGATCTTGTCTGCCGCCGGGCGGTCGTCCACTCCGCCGCCGCGGACTGGGACCACTGCGGTCATCTCGTCACCTCCGGGGATCCGGAGGCGTACTGGCTCAGCGGCGATTCCGGCCGGGAATGGCTGCTCTTCGACCTGGGCGCGCCTTGCAGAGTGGATCTCATCCGCATCGTCTGGCTTTCCTGTCCCGCCGCGCTGGAGGTGCAGGTCCCCTCGGGCGGCGAACACTGGCTCACCCTGCGCACCCTGCGCCCGGAGCCGGGGGAGCAGACCGTCCTTCCCGGGGATCTGCGAACGGAGCGGCTGCGCCTTTTCTTCCGCATGGCTCCCGGGGAGCGCTGCGGCGTCCGGAAGGTGGAGCTTCTGGGCGAGGGAGAGACCCCGCCCCTGCCGGAAAGCCCCTGGCGCATCGCCCGGGCCCCGGAGGTAGAGGCCGACGGGGCGGCCCTGTCCCTGGAGTACGACGATTCCGCCTGGCTGCCCGCCCAGGTGCCGGGAACGGCTCTGGTGAGCTGGCAGAAGGCCGGGGCCGTGCCGGAGATGGACATTGCCGACGGGCAGTTTCAGATCTCCGACGGCTGGTTCCTGACGGATTATTGGTATCGCCGCAGCTTCGACAGGCCGGAGAAGGAGGGAAGAGTATGGCTGACCCTCCGGCAGGTGAACTGGAAGGCGGAGGTCTGGCTCAACGGCAGCATGCTGGGAAGGATCGAGGGCGCTTTCCTCCGGGGAAAATGGGACGTGACGGAGCTGCTCAAGCCCAAAGACAACCACCTGGCCGTCCGGGTCTTCACCAACGCCACACCCGGCCCCATCAAGGTCCACACCCGGGAAACGGCGGGGCCCAACGGCGGCCCCCTGGGAGCGGACAATCCCACCATCCACGCCGCCGCCGGCTGGGACTGGATGCCCACGGTCCGGGGAAGGAACGTGGGCCTGATCGGACCCGTGGAGCTGAGCGTCACGGAAGGAAGGCTGCTGGCGGAGGATCCCTGGGTGCGGACCAGGCTGATCCGCGAGGGGGAAGAGGCGGAGCTGACGGTGTCGGCGGTGCTCCATAACACGGGAGCTGCGCCCGTGGCCGCCCGCTTCACCGGCTCCGTCCTGCCGGGAGAGATCCCCTTTGCGAGCGAGACCGTGACCCTGGAGGCCGGGGAACAGAGGGAAGTGAGCGCCCGCCTTCGCCTGGACCGTCCCCGGCTCTGGTGGCCCAACACCTACGGGGAGGCCTTTCTCTATTCCTGCGAGCTGAGCGCCCTGGCCGATGAAAGGGTGTGTCAGCGGCAGAGCTTTTCCTTCGGCGTGCGGGAGCTGCGCTGGACGGAGGACTGGCCCATGAAGCTCTTCGTCAACGGGGTGCGCATCGTATGCCGGGGCGGCAACTGGGGCATGGACGACGCCCTCCTGCGCTGCACGCCGGAGGACTACGATACCCGCGTCCGCTTTCACAGGGAGGCGAATTTCACCATGATCCGCAACTGGGTGGGCATGGTGGGGCGGGAGGAGTTCTACGACGCCTGCGACCGCTGGGGCATCCTGATCTGGGATGATTTCTGGCTGGCCAATCCCGTGGACGGACCGGACCCCGAGGACGAGGAGATGTTCCTCCGCAACGCGGAGGACAAGCTGCGCCGGGTCCGGCGGCACCCCGCCGCAGCCCTGTACTGCGCCAGGAACGAGGGCTATGCCCCCGAGAGTCTGGACAAGGGTCTGCGGGAGCTCTGTGCCGCCTGGGACGGGACAAGGCCCTATCTGCCCCATTCCGCCCTGGGACTCGTCAGCGGCTTCGGCCCCTACCACAGCGCCGGGCCGGAATACTACTTCGGCCACACCTACCACACCCTCCATTCCGAGCGGGGCATGATGAACATCCCCTCTCTGGAAAGCATGGAGATCATGCTGGGGAAAGACCACCGCTGGCCCATCGACGAGGTGTGGGCCCTGCACGATTTCTGCCGGGGCGGGGCCATGCGCTCCGATGAATTTGAAAAGCAGCTGCGGGAGTGCTACGGGGACTACGACAGTCTGGAGGAATTCACCCGCCTGAGCCAGCTTCTCTGCTATTCCAATCACAAGGCCATGTTCGAGGCGGTTTTTGCCGGACAGAGCCAGGGACTCCTGATGTGGATGAGCAACCCCGCCTGGCCCAGCACGGTCTGGCAGACCTACGACAGCCGCTATGACATAAACGGCGGTTTCCAGGGCTGCAAGGACGGCTGCCGCAGCGTCAACGCCATCTACGACATCCTGCGGGAGGAGATCGCGCTGGTGAACGCCACCGGCAGGGAGCGGACCCTGACCCTGGCGATGGAGCTGTTTGACCTCAGCGGGCAGCGCCTGCGCCGGGAGGAGGTGCGCAGGACCGTGCCGCCGGACTTCGCGGAGTATGTGATGGAAGCGCCCCGGTGGATGAACGAGGTCCAGCTCCTGCGCCTGACGGTAACGGAGGAAGGCCGGGAGCCGGTGGAGAACAACTACTGGCTCAACGGCTGGGAGCACACGGACTACCGGGGCCTGCGGAAGCTGCCCCCGACAGAGCTGAGGGGCAGCCTCCGCAGGACGGAGAGCGGCTTCCTGGCGGAGGTGGAGAACCCCGGCAGCGTTCCCGCCCTCATGGCGGAGCTCCGGCTGAAGGATCCGAAGACGGGGAAAACCATACTGCCCGTTTTTTCGGACCGGAACTTCCTCACCCTGCTGCCCGGAGAAAAGCGTCTGGTACGCCTGGATTGCGCCGCAAAGGAGGCCGCCCTCTGGCTGAAGGGCTTCAATGTGAAGGAAACGGTCTGCGGATAGAGGGTCCTTCCCGTTCCGCCCGGAATACGAAATGCACCGCCGAAACGCTTCCGCGTTCCGGCGGTGCCGATCTCATTCCTTTTTACCGGGAAGCCAGGAGCCCGAGGACCTCCTCCAGCGTGGGCATGGCGGGGATCGCGCCCCGGCGCCCTACGCAGAGGGACGCCGCCGCGCAGGCAAAGGGCAGGCCCCGCCCGGCGCCTCTGAGCCGGTCGTACAGCAGCGCCGCCCAGAAGCAGTCCCCCGCGCCGGTGGTATCCGCGACCTGCGCGGGAAAGGCAGGACACGCCTCTCCTTCCGAATACGCGCCCTTCTCCCCCAGGGTGATCGCCACCGTTTCGATGCCGAAGCGCTCCTTCAGAACGGCGGCGGCCCTTCTGTAGTCGTTCTCGCCGGTGATCAGGGCCGCCTCCTCGTCGGTCGCCTTAAGGAGGGAAACATGCTCCAGCAGTTCCTCGCTCGCCCGGACAAAGGCCGCCCGGTCCGGCCAGAGGGGAGGCCGCCAGTTCAGGTCGCAGGAGATGGGCACCCCGGCCTCCCCGGCGATCTTCACGGCGCGGTGCAGGGCGCTGCGGGAAGGCTCGTCCGTCAGGGAGAGGGTGCCCAGATGCAGGACGCGGGAGGAGCGGATCAGCTCCTCGTCCAGCTCCTCCGGGCGCAGCATGGTATCTCCGCAGCCGCTGCGGACGAAGGAAAAGCTGCGCTCCCCCGTCTCATCCAGCTCCACGAAGGCCAGGGTGGAGCCGACGGAGGGGTCCGTCACCAGGCCCCGGAGCTCCACCCCTTCCCTTTGCAGGGCGGAGCGGAGAAAGCGCCCGTGGCCGTCGCCCCCGACCTTGCCGAGAAAAGCGGTGCGCAGCCCCAGCCTCGCCCCGGCGGCGGCCACGTTGGCGGGCGCGCCGCCGGGGTTGCGTTCAAACAGCTGCATCCCCGCTTCGCTCACCCCCGCCGGGGTGAAGTCCACCAGCAGCTCCCCCAGGGCGCAGAGATCCGTCATGGCCGGGCCTCCGGGTACTCCGTGCAGAGCAGCCACAGGGGCGCTTCGTCCTCCTCCACGGTGGGGAAGCGACCCATGGGCTCGGCAAAGCGGTTGTCGGTGTTGTCGTCGTTGACGGAGCTCACCTCGCCGATGAGGCAGGCGCTCCCCTCCGCCCAAAACTCGTGGTACAGATACGGCGTCAGGGTGACGCTCTGACCGGGCTCCAGCCTGAGCGTATCCCCGGAGCGCAGGCTTTTCCGGCAGCCGTCGCTGACCACCTCTACGCCGCCCTCGCCCGGAGCGCCGTCCTCGCCGCAGGACCGGAGGCGCATGGCCAGAATGCCTCCGCCGCGATTGATGATGTCTTCCGTCTTGTGGAAATGGAAGTGATTCGGACACAGCTGTCCCGGCTGGGAGATCAGCAGCTTTTCCGCATAGCGCTTCGGGTAGCGGGGATCGGTGAGGCTGCCGTTTCGTATGGTAAAGAGGGTAAGGCCGACGTCCTCAAAGCGCCCCAGCCCGTAATCCGTAACGTCCCAGCCCAGCATGACGTCCCGCACTTCGTCCCATTCGCGGCCGAGTCCGGCCCAGAGCTTCGGGGAAAAATGCGCAAACGGCGGCAGGGAAAAGCCCATATGGCGAATAAACTCATCCGCGGCCTGAAGAATGCGATTGATCTCGGATCTTTTCATTCGGTCCCCTCCTGCGCGGGAGCGATC
>JAEEGL015362254.1_pt1 | contig 12230 bp, 8 predicted proteins | sample 9134231 | NCBI WGS metagenome assembly JAEEGL01 (sample SAMN16246548, study PRJNA631951) | gut metagenome | biome: gut microbiome; feature: rumen; material: fiber-attached | host: Bos | place: Iran: Karaj | collected 2018-10
GAACCCAGGTCCAGGACTCAGGAATATCGAACGGGATTTCTCCGCTGATTTCCAGTGTTTTACCACCTACTTTCTCATAGTACTTGTTATCTTCTCCCTTGTAGATGGTAGAATTAAAGATATCTCTCTTCTGTAATTTACCTTCTTTCAATAGCTTCTGCTTCTCCACACGGATACGCTCAAGTAAGATAGGTGCAGGTTCGTCATTCGGATCTTGCGGCACGAGTTTGCCTTGAATAGCCTCCTGGAGGATGGATCTCCTGAGGCGTTCTCGAAGGTTACAATTAAGAATTTCCAGTGTCTGTTGTTTTTCGCCATACCTATCTACAAGGGGAGATAACATCAAAACTTTGTCGAGTATTCTTTCTTGTTCATTTCGAGGAGGAATAGGTAGTAAAAAGCCTAATACTGCCTCACGCGCAATACCGGGTATTACCCCGTTTGCTTTCTGAGTGATTTCCTGAAGTCTACATTCAAGAGCAATTTGAATGATTCGAATATCGATATCCTGAGATATAGGAATAATGGCCTGTAATTGTCTGGCAATATGCGCCTCGGGAAGATTCATTAAGCACATTTTCCCAACTCCTGAACCCTTGCAAACCAATAATAGACTACCAAAGGGTGCAATAACAGAAGGGGTCTTCGTCCATCTGTTCTCGAGGATTTTTTCTCCATCAAGATTACTTGCTCCCGTAAGATAAAGGGTTCCCTCAGGATTGGAAGAGTATTTCTCAGGAGGAAAGTCTTGCCCGGATTTCAATTCAAAGACGGCTCCTAACCTGGTCCATTCCCATCCCTGTGGGATCTCAAACGGGATTTCGTTATTAATGCAAACTACCCTTCCATCCGGAAACTTCTCATAATGAGAATTGTCCTCACCGCGGAAGATGATAGATTCGTTCTTGTCTTTTTTGATTTTACCTTCTTTAATCAGGCGTTTTTTCTCTGCCCTTATACGTTCCAGAAGGACAGAAGCGGGTTCGTCATTAGGATCCTGAGGGACAAGCTTTCCTTGGATAGCCCACTGAAGGATACTGTTCTTTAGCTGCTTTCCATTCATAGCTTAGTCATCAAGTTTGATTTCAATGCCAAGGATTCTCTGTATCTCAGCCAAAGTCTTATCTATTTCATGGTCGAGAGCCTTGCGCTTTTTGAAATAATCAGCAAGAAGTTCAGCCGGAGGAAGGATTTCCTCATCATCTTTAGGGAACTTGCACTGATCGAAGTTGCAGTCTATTGCAATCAACTCCTCGGCTGTGAACTTGCGCGATTTTTCGTTGCCATCTTCAACAATAATCTCTTTTCTGTCATTCCACCAATCCTCAATAGGTTTGCAATGCTCTAGTTTCATCGGCTTGGTCTTAGAGAAGTGCTTATAGCCTTCTGGCATGTCTAGACGGTAGAACCAAGTCTCCTTTGTAGAATATTGTTCAGAAGGTCCTTCTGCTTTTTCATTGTTGAAAAATAAGATGTTAGTGGCTATTGAGGTATAAGGAGAGAAGATGCTGCCCGGTAAGCGAATAATAGTATGAAGGTTGAATTCACGAAGCATTTTTGTTTTGATGGCAAGCTTTGCTCCGTCCACACCAAACAAGAAGCCATCAGGGACAATGACAGCAGCTCGTCCTCCCTTTTTAAGGCGATACATAATCAACACCATAAACAAATCGGCAGTTTCGCTTGAGCGCATATCCATAGGGAAATTACCCTTTACGCTGGCCTCCGTGCTGCCACCATAAGGTGGGTTCATAGCGACAACATCCACCTTATCGCTATCCTTGAAATCACTCATTTTAGTGCCTAAAGAGTCACAGTGCTTGATGTTAGGAGCTTCAATATCGTGGACAAGGAGGTTGGTGATGGAAAGAAGATAAGGAAGAGGTTTCCATTCCTGACCATAAACAGCATTCTGGAACTTGTTGAAATCGGCAGTGGTCTTAACTTGCTGATTGAGATAATTCAAGGCGGAAGTCAGGAAGCCACCAGTACCAGAGGTAAAATCTCCAAACTTTTCTCCAAGTTTTGGCTTGAGCGTTCTGACCATAAAGTCAGTAAGAGCACGAGGGGTGTAGAATTCTCCAGCATTGCCGGCAGACTGAAGGTCTTTCAGAATGCCCTCATAAATATCACCAAAGGTATGACGATCTTCTGCATCTGAAAAGTCTATTTCATCTATGACGTTTATGACTTGACGCAGAAGGATGCCATTCTTCATATACTGATTAAGATCGGAAAAAACCTCTTTTACAATGGCTTTGCCTCGTGGTGTGTCTGGAGTGATAGGAAGATTTTTGAGAGTTTGGAAAAGACCACTTGAACCATTGATAAACTCAAGTAGAGCGTCCCCCGTAAGGGCTTTGCCGTCTTTTTCATCAACGGCCCAGTTTCTCCAACGGAACTTTTCCGGAATGATGGATTCGAATTTCTTGCCGTCAGACATGGCTTTGAACTCCCAAGTTTCCTCCTGAGTGTCATAGACTTTCAGGAAGAAAAGCCAAACCATTTGTTCAATACGCTGTGCATCTCCATTGATGCCGGCGTCTGATCTCATTATATTCTGAAGACGTTTGATGATATTGTTTACTGCCATATTTTATGCTGCATAAAGTCTTGTTTCCATATTCTTGACGGCGGACATATAACCTTTCATTCCGCCAAAGTATTTCATAATCTTGTTAGGTCGTCCAAACTGGGCCAGCTGAGGAGTAAGGAGAATATTGATGTTTTCCAGTTCCAAAATACCGGTATCCGCATATTTGTCGAGCAAAATCTCTAGAACCTTGCGAGCTTGTTCTCCGTATTGAGAGAAATAATCGCTCTTTTTGACTTTATTCGCACGTTCTTTTCTAGTCATCGGCTTCTGGTCAAAAGCAACATGGCAAATAATGTCAAAAATATCGGCCTCTGCCAATGCTGGATTCTGTTCGCGAATGGCGTCAATGAGAACATCATATTCTTTCAATTCCTTGACAATTACTTCTTTTCGCTCTGCTTCTGTCCACTTTTGAAGGAAATCGTTCAAAGACGGATAACGGCCTAAAATACGTTTCTTTGTGAAATCAGTATAGGATTCCTTGGTTAATTTTCCGTTAGAGTCCAAGAAAGAAACATACTCTTTATCTATCTGAACGTCAACTCCATCAATATGGTATTTTTCATGCTGCTCTCCAGGAGTTTTGTTTTTGGAAGGTATAGGAGTGTTATCACCTCTTCTATGCGTTACCATTGGAGGTTCCGGATCGCCATCAAATTCAGGATCGCGGAAGAGTTTGGTTGCATCACGGAAATCAAGGATTTCGAAGTGCCATTTACCTTTGTCTTCACGTATTCGAGTGCCACGGCCTACAATCTGTTTGAATTCGGTCATTGACTGAATTTCCTTGTCTATAACGATAAGGCCACAGGTCTTGCAGTCTACTCCTGTTGACAACATTTCAGAGGTGGTTACTACTGTTGGGTATTGTTGGTCAACATCAATGAAATTGTCAAGTTGCTTCTTGCCTTCGTAATCATCTCCAGTTATCTTCATAACGTACCGATGATCTTTCTGACAAAGGTCTGAGTTGAAATTTGTTAGCAACTGACGCATAGCTTCCGCTTCTTCTATATCGGGACAGAAAACAATAGTCTTTGTCATCCGCCCAATTTGCTTGAGCATTTTTGTAATGCGCCAGGCAACGATTTCCCTTCTCTTATTAATAGCCAGATCCCTGCCGAAATCTTTTCTGCTAAAGAACTCTGGCTCTATAATTTTCCCATTGAGGTCTTTTTCTCCTTCTTCCGGCACATAACCTGTAAGGTCTATGCTGAGGAAAGAATTTGTAACTCGATAAGGTGCCAAGAAGCCGTCCTCAATTCCCTGCTTGAGTGAGTATGTGTAAATAGGGTTGCCGAAATAATCGAGGTTATTTGCTCCGTCAACAGCCTTAGGAGTGGCCGTCATTCCTATTTGTGTTGCCGATGAAAAGTATTTAAGGATTTCTTTCCATTGAGAGTCATCCTTGGCTGATCCACGATGACACTCGTCAACCACTATCAAATCAAAAAAAGATGGTTGGAATTCGGTATAAGGGTTCGGTTTGTCTTCTTCCGGATTTACGAGTTGCTGGTACAAGGCCATGTAAATTTCATAGGAAGAATCCATATTCCGGTTTTGAATTTTCGTCATTCTGTTTTTGAATGGGCGAAAATCTTGAGTCATGGTTTGGTCAATTAGAACATTCCTGTCAGCCAAATAAAGCACTTTTTTCTTTGAGCCGGCTTTTGTGAGCCTATGGATTATCTGGAAGGCCGTGAATGTTTTACCCGTTCCTGTAGCCATGACGATAAGAATTCTATCCTTGCCCCTGGCAACAGCTTCTACAGTGCGATCTATAGCGATTCGTTGATAATAACGAGGTTCATGGGAATCAATGTCATAGTAATACGGTTGCTCTACAATTCGCTGTTCTTCTGGAGTATATCCTTTGGATTTTAGCAGGCGTTCTTTGAGCTGTTCTGGTGATGGGAATTCGTTTAGACCAATATTACGTTCTTTGCCAGTAATAAAATCATATTCGGTAAAGCCATCTCCATTAGAGCTATAGGCGAATTTGAGGTCGAGAATCTTTGCATAGATTTTTGCTTGACCAATCCCTCCGCTGATGGGATGGTTATTGTCTTTGGCTTCGACAACTGCTATTGGGAATTTGTTAGGTTCTGCCTGAAGAAGATAATCCGCAAACTTCTTCGCCTTCCGGGCATGGGATTGACCTTGAAAGATAATTCGCCCATCCGTGAATTTATACTCCATCCGGATATGCTGCTTATCCCAACCCGCCTTCTCCAGCGCAGGGGTTATGAATTGCAGTTTTATGTCTTCTTCAGACAACTGCTTTTTATCGCACATAACTATGTAAAATTCTGTTTTGCTGTAAATCTCACTTCAGATAACACGAAATCATCCGAACATTATGCGAATTTAATAAAAAACCAGAGAACTTGTCTGTGTATAAACGACCTTAAAACAACAAAGAATAGGTTAAAAATAGTATATTTGTATGTATCTAAAACTAATACCTTATGCCTTTGTATCAGCATTCCAACGGAAAATTATCCGCAATTAAAGAGAAACCATTCAAACTTGAAAAGGAGATTCAAAACCTTGTAGAGGCGAATCTAAAACAATTACTAGATCTCGATTTTGTACAGACTGAACTTACGGTTCAAGATGTGCGATTCGATACGTTAGCCTACGATTCTACAACAAACTCTTTTGTTATCATCGAATACAAAAAGGACTCTTCCACAAGTATCTTCGATCAAGGGGTTTCTTACCTTAATCAAATGTTGAAGAATCAGGCAGAGTGTGTTCTGGCATACAATAATGCAAGAAAAACCAATTTCAATAAAAGTGATTTTGACTGGTCTCAGTCTCGCATTGTATTCATTTGCAGAGAATTCAGTGAGAAGCAGAAGATGGCTACAGATTTCAAAGACTTGTCTATAGAATTATGGGAAGTGCGCCGTTATGCTAACGATACTCTAATGTTTAGCCAACTTGGAAAATCCAAGCATGCCGTAAGTATTACCCCTTTAATGAAGTCTTCTAACAATATGAAGGATGTATTAAGCAAAACTATTCCTTACTCTGAAGATTCTTTGTTTAAAGGCTTTCGTGATGATATTTACGAGCTTTATGAAAAATTCCGTGATGGTATCCTTGCTCTTGATTCCGAAATAGTCATAAAATTTACAAAGCTTTATGCCGCTTTTAAGAAGGGGGGATCTAATGTTTGTGACTTGGAGCCGTTCAAAAATTCTTTATGCATATTTATCAATTTGTCAAAAGGGGAGTTGAAGGACGGATTAGGCTTGGCAAAGGATGTGTCTAATACTGGACATCATGGCAATGGGGATTACCGCATCCAAATTCGTGATGCCGAGCAGTACGAGTATATCCTTAGCTTAATAAAACAAGCCCTCAAGTAAAGATGAAACCCAATGAACATATAGCTCCATTTTTAGCAGAGCCAATTAATCTAAAGGTTGGACTGAACCATTTGGGCTATAGAAATGCGGCGGAAGATCTTTTTACAACCCTTCTTCCAGGATTAAATAACGTTACAGCAAGGATTCGATATTATAGTTTTTACTGTTGGCTGCTAAATAAATTTTTTGAATCAAAGACAAGGCCAACAGTTATTGAATACAATCGCTTTATTCGTTACTCTGAGTATTTGCTAGCTATTCTTCATACAGATTTGCTTGATTCCAGCGGAATTCCAGGTATTGCTTATGCGTTAAATACAATGCAAGAAAAACCTGACTTCGTGGATTTAAAGAAAGGTTCATATAAAACGGATGGTAGTACCAAAGGAACATATTGGGCTAACAAGGGGGGCGTACTTCGTCAGTATTATGGTAATTCTTTACACGATATGGGAATAACAGTTCCTAGTGTCAAATATCCTGAGATAAGCGATATTTCAAAAAAGGGACTGTTTATTACTGGGAAGATACTAGCTGAGTCTTTTGAAGAAAGCGTTGGGCACGAGGCGTCAAGTCTTTTTATACGTTGTGTTCAAAAAGGGCGGGTTTCTGAAGATGAAAGAAAAGCATTGCTTCCTCCTTTTACAATGAAGAGTCTTGTGAGTGATGTCTGTGAAAGAGAACTACTTCTTAAAATGCTCCTTCAAGAGGATTATCCTGGACAAGGAGTAAGGCAATATCGAAAGGAGACCATACGGTTGTTTCTAGAGTTTTTCAATGAAGGGTTCTCTCGAACGAACCGTGATATGCTAGGTTTTCCTCGTTATCTGTATGAAAGGTTTTTGCATGGAGACCGAAGCTCTCCATGTGTAACTGGGTGGTATTGTTTCTTTCTGAATGATGTGTGGCAGTACAATACTTCTATTATACTTGAAAGAGTTTTAGATATTCTCCAAAATGAAAAAATGGGGAGATGGGTTAAATTGGATGAATTAACAACTGAGATAGCTGTTGGGGTAACCTCTCTATTTGATGCTGATACTATGAAACTTGCTGAAGTGTTGTCTAGCTTTAAATCAGTTTCGAGCAAGGACAATATTGGTATTATTAGTACGGCATTGCACGATGTTTTATTATATTATTTGGCGAATGTTTTAATCTGGCCTAGCCCAGAGGATCTGATTAATCTATTTGATTATCGTGGAGTAGATGATTTCAGATCTGCTACACTATTTATTGATAAATATAAGAACTTGAAATTTTGTGAATTTGTCAAATGCTTCTTAGAGTCAAAGATAATCTACCAGCATTATAATGTATCTCTTCGAAAGTTTTACCAAACAGGTATCTCATCACACAAGTTTATTCTTGAAGATGGATTTATTCGGTATTTGCGGGATGCTTTTTTTATGGTAAGCCACACTTCACCAAGACTTATAACACTTAAAGGATTTCTTGCTGATTTGGGACTTTTAAGTGAAGATCATTTGACAAGACAGGGTATAGAAACTTTATCATCACTTAGTTAATGGAAATCATAAAGAGAAACATATTTGATGATATTATTGGGAAATCGGGTTCAATATATGAATCTGCTATTCTTTCATGTTTTTCATTTGATCCTATTTATTTTATTCAGTACTACCTTCCAAAACTTAATTCAATAAATGTTACAAATATTGTCGTTCTTATAGACGCAGGACAGTATGATGTGGCCTGTGAAGAGTTTATTAAATATAAGGAATCTGTAGGGCGAAATGTCCGATTGAATTTTTCCCCCGTGAGAATCACTCCATCTTTCCATGGTGTTTTTCATTCTAAAATTGTTTTGTTAATAGGCCCGCATCAATGTACAGCTCTAATTGGTTCAGGTAATCTTACTTATGGAGGAATGACCTATAACAATGAAGTGTGGAATGCTTTCTCTGCAAATAATGCTGAGGCTGCCGAGGCTTTGATTATATCATTTGTATGGAATTACTTGTCTTCTTTAGTTAAAACTGTACAGAAAACCATTGGGGAGCAATTCATGTGGATGACTCGCTATTCAGATTGTTTGCAGTCTATCATTGCCAAAGAGTATAAAAACGAGGGCGAATATCAATTCTTGACAAATGAAAGCAACAATGGCATTGGTCATCAATTGTTGCGTATTATTGGCGATGAAATAGTCAATGATATAACTATTGTTTCGCCATATTATGATTCAGATGGTTCTGCCTTGATATTTTTTTTAGATAATTTGCATCCCAGATCATTTCTATGTTTAGGAGATTATGATACTGGAACATGGCCTTTTGCTATGCCTAAAGACTACCTTCATCTAGTAGAGTTTAGAAGTATAAGAGGAAGGAATCTCGAGTCGCGCACTCATGCGAAAATTATCCAAATACATACGAGGAAAGCAACATACCTTATTTCAGGAAGTGCAAATGCAACAAAGCCTGGATTAGGGCTTAGTCCTTTTAAGAATGATGAAGCTGTTGTTCTGATTCGGCATGAAGGTTTTGTCAATTATATCAATGACATGGGAATCTTCGCAGGTGATGTTGTTATCCCGTCTCAAAACGAAGGTTCTAAGAAACAAAGTTTATCTCAAACTAAAAATGAGGTAACAATCCTATCATGTGAACTTTGGAATGGAGAGTATCTTCTTTCAATCAATAAACAGGTCTCGGAAGCTGAGTTACTTTGGATAGATGTTTCGGGAAAGGAAGGAGTTCCTGTCCACTTTGAGGAGATAAATAAATTTGAAATTATAAAGTTCGATAAACTTCCTTATGCGGCATCTCTTATCTTAGCAAGAAATGGGACACCTATTTCTAATAGGATTTTTATCCTTGCAGATACTATTATACGAGATTTTTGTCCAGATAGAGCTATGAAGCATCTATCGAGACTTATTGATTTTTCAAAAGGACAGGATTGGGATTCAAATCTTACTCAAATCCTTTCCTATGTTACATTTGATGAAGATCTCTCGCCAAGTTCTTCCAAGCACATAACATCAAGACGTTCTTCTTTATCTAAAACACCACAAGATGCTATTATTGATAGAAAGGATTTCTCGGCCAGCCCTCTTTATGATAATGCTATACGACGCAATAACCGAATTTTGGACTATTTTTTCAAATTTATCAGTAATGAGGATACAGCGTCTCAAGAAACAGAGGAGGCTTTCTCAGCGTCTGATATCGATAGTGGCGAGGCTATTGGAGATGAAGATTCTGAGGCAAATAGAACAAAGAATAAACCCGAAAGAAAAAGAATACTTAGCGAAAAAATTGAATATCTTAATCGATTAGAAAGGTTTTTTGATGGCATTTGTAAGAGTTTTGATACATCATCCCAACCTATTTTATTAGAAGAAAGGACGACGGGCTTTCAACAGGTGGCTAAATCCAAGTCGTACTCGTCATGCTTAATTGCTGTTTTTTTGCTACATCAACTGGTAAAAGATAATGAAAGCCAACAAGATAAGTCTGAGGAGGTGCAAATATATCAGAGAATGATTAGGCTTCTGGGGCGCTTCTTTTTGATATACAGAGATTTTACAATAGAGAATGACATATACTTCTCCGTAAAAATGCAAGAAATGAAAAAAAACCTATTAGCTTATTCATTGCTTCTTATATCTCATTTTGATTGGGGATATGGTTCCTACAACCTCAACAACCTGCTTGTTTTGAATTTGCTAGATATGTATAAGGGTGATCCTGAGCGCTTTAAGTCGGCCATAGATGCTTTTGAAACAAGTATAGTTAACTCTCGAATTTCCATAAATCCACAGACGCTTGAGGTTATTCGACGTTGTGTTAATTCATATTCCTCGGATGAAATTATAATAAGTAGCATAAATAACATATCATTTCCTGCGATTGTATACAAGAAACGTTTAGGTTTTATGTATTGTTCTGATGCGGAAAGTTCAGAGTCGCCTTACAATAATGCATTGGCATTTGTTCTTACTGTTTTGTCTCCTGGGTTTAAAAACTTTGACCCGATACTTTTACATAATGCAAGTAAATTATCTGTTTTTAGAGAGGGAAAAATGATCGAGGATTAAATCAAATATATAATTATGACCAAAGAACCTGGATATGTTTACATTCTTACCAATCCGTCGTTCAAGGAAGATTGGGTAAAGATTGGCAAGAGTTCAAGACCTGTTGACATAAGGTCGAAAGAATTGGACAACACCGCAGTGCCTCTTCCTTTTGAGATTTATGCTACAATGAAAACAATCAAATATGCTGAGGCAGAAAAGTTGGTGCATAGATATATTGAGCGCTTTACAAATCTCAGAATTAGGGATAACCGGGAGTTCTTCAATGTTTCTCCAGAGGATGCTCTTGATATCTTTAGAGATGTGGCTGTTGTGTTGGATGATGCTGAAATTGAGGAGGTCCACAAGAAGTCAATAATCGGAGATGCAAAGCCGGGCACCAAAGGACATCATACGACTCCTCCAAGAAAGGAAAAGAAAGTCTGGATGATTCCATCTAACAGCAAATACTTCGATTTGGCCGGTTGCTTTGATAAATATGGGGAGGTTTATTGGAATCAGTATTATAATTTCCAGAAGGGAGATACTGCTTATATTTATTCAGCCAGTCCCGATAGCGCTATCTTGTACAAGGTAGATATTACAGCCCATGATTTAACCTTTACTCCTGATATGGAGAAAGAAAGAGAATTCCATACGAACCCCGATGATTTTGAGCTTGTTAAACAGCATAATCGATATGCAAGTTTGAAGTTTATCGCTAAAACAAATTCTACAAGATTGACTTTCGCGTACTTGTTGGAGCACGGACTAAATGGGGCTCCCCGTGGATCCCTCAACTTGTCGCATCCTTCGTATGCTGGATTGTTGAAATACATTGAGAAGAATTTTTAATTGATGATTGGTAACAGGATGAATTCACTTATTTCATTCTATGATTAACAGTACGATGCCATATAATGAAATAGCTTCTGAAATAAAAGCTGACTGGCCTATTATCTGTGAGAAACAGGAGTATTACGAGCGGAAGTTTATTCAGGAGACAGGTAAGGCAAGGCTATATCCGGTTACGAAAGTATATAAGCTGGGTAATCGAGATTTGGCGAGCACTTATTACTTAAGCTTTACTCGTACGTCTGCAAATATTACAGAGGCTCCGACAGCTATAGCCTGCAAGTGTCAAGATAATAGGGGAGATTCTCTTTTAATGGTTAATCCTGTTGTCATGTCTTTTTTTCAGAATCACTTCATTGAGAGGTATAAAGAACGTGTGATGAAAGACACAACAGCTTCTTTCGATTCTTTTGTAGAGTCTTTTATGATTAAAGAAGTTGCGTTGTCTGGATGTGAAATTACCAAAGAATTGGAGGATGTTTTTCATTGCTTTGATGGACACTTTAGTGATGACAAAGTGGATCTATTGCTAACAAGTTCTTATGGTTACAGTTTCGCTGAGAAGAAAGGCAAAATTGTTTTTGTGAAGACTGTAATAACTCCTGAGATGTTATCTGACCGGCAGAAAGAATTATTCCTTCAGTTAAAAACGGTTAGTGACATAACAAAGTCTCGTTACTATGGAAGTTACGACAAACAGCCTAGGTTTATTGAGGGATGGGTTGGCTTAAAAGGGCCTAAGCAATAATAGTATGCTGAGGAAAATGAAAGAGGGTAAAAATAGCAACCGAGGATGTCTGTATGCCTTTCTGGTGATTGTAGGGGCGCTGCTGGTTTTTGTGGGGTATGTGATTTACTATAATGTCCATTATGAAGATATTATGGACAAGCAAGGACTTGAGTTGGTGGCTAAGATAGATGCGTTCAAGAAGGAGAATAATCGTTTGCCTGAGAATTTGGGAGAACTGGGATTGAAAAAGTGGGGTGACTGGGGTGCGTATAAGTACAGAGACGGCGTTTTTTACTACGAGCAAAAGAAAGATAGGTCATATACATTGGAATATTTATTGGACTTTGATACAAACAAGAGCTACAATCAAGAAACAGGAAAGTGGGAGTTCTGATTATGAATAACAACAGAAGTTGGAACGGAAAGGGGCATAAGAAAGGCGTCGGTGGGCATATCGGCGGGCAGACGTATATAGAAATAGAGGTGCCCGTCAGGAAGTCGGCCAGGTGGCTGGGAGAGCTGATGCAGACGATGGAGGAGGGCTTTGTGCCGGTCAGGTGGCAGAACGGGAACTATCACATCACGCTGGCGTTTTTGAAGAAGGTGCCTTCAATAGAGGAGGTTATC
>JAEEGL016026705.1_pt1 | contig 12230 bp, 10 predicted proteins | sample 9134231 | NCBI WGS metagenome assembly JAEEGL01 (sample SAMN16246548, study PRJNA631951) | gut metagenome | biome: gut microbiome; feature: rumen; material: fiber-attached | host: Bos | place: Iran: Karaj | collected 2018-10
ACCCCACAGCAAAATTGCAAATTTACAGAGGCGCGATATTCTCGAACCGGAGCTGCGCAAACGGTTCGATCCCGATGTCCCACCCCATTTGACAAGCGGGGATAGTACAGTGGTTAGTATGCAAGTTTTCCAAACTTGAGATGAGAGTTCGATTCTCTCTACCCGCACCAGCGAAATGAGAAGATAAAAAATAGCCCCGAAGGGCTATTTTTAGTGGCTAATGAAATTAGTCTTCTAGCCAGCTCCAATCGTAGTCGCTGGTATCGATGTTGGATTTGTAGTCATCAAGAGCATTACCAGCAGCGTTAAGGATAGCACTTGCAGCAGTGATAGCAATAACAAGAACGATAACACCACCGACAATTGAGACAGAACCGCAAACGATACCGGCGATTGCCATACCTTTACCGTCGGCTTCGCCTTTTTTAATCTTAGAAAGAGCGATTGCACCAAAGATGATACCTAGAACTGCAGCAATGAATGCTAGCCATGATACGAAAGGCCACCAGCAGAATACTAGACCGCAGATGCCACATACCATTGATGCGATTGCCATGCCTTTTGATTTAGTTTTATTTTCAGCCATTTTGAAAAACTCCTTTATATTAATTGCTGTTAAACTTAGTTAATCATAAGAAAATCATAAAGTCAATAGAGGTGAAAGCGCTTGTGGAAAACTAATGCGGCAAGAGAAGATAGGCGCCTACACCCGCAGCTGCACCGAGAATGACGGTGATGATTATGATAATGACAAGACTAAGACCAGATTGCTTTGGAGATTCGACAATCTTGGTGGATTTTTCTTTGCTATCTGTGGTTTTTTTGACTTTTTTGAGAGGTTTGGCAGGAGCGGAATAGACGTTTTTAGCTGGACGAGAAGCAGCAGCATTGTTGGCTGGGACGTAAGGGGAAAGTGGACGCTTATCTACATTAACAGAGGTGATAAAAGGATAGCTCTTTTTGACAGGGCGAGGTCTTGGCGCGGAAGCGATGGTTGGCCTTGGTTTTGGAGTAGGTTTTGGGGTAGGTCTTGGGACACTTGCAATGCTATATTCGAGTTCATCAATAGTTTCGACGTCGTCGATTTCGGGATCATAAACTTCGGCCGTAACGCGTGTGGCCTCTATTACTGCAGGCCTTTTTACGGTTTTGGGCTTTTTTTGAGCAGGGCGAATGATATCCATGTATCTGCCCTTTGAAGAAATTTTGCTCGTGTTCTTCCCTGTTTGCATTTATGCTTTGACCTGTTTAGCTATCTCGATTATATCATTAAATTCTGGGGCAATCAAGCTGGCGCCGCCAACGAGGAGGCCGTTGCAGCCCGGAATGGATAGATATGCTTCGGCGTTGGTTGGCTTGACACTGCCACCGTACAAAACTGGGATGTTTTCGGCAATATCTTCACCGTAGGTTTTTGTGAGCAATTTATGGATTTTGTCTAGAACTTCTTTGATGTCGTCTGGGGTGGCCATTTTGGCAGCTTTGGTGGTGGAAATGGCCCAAACTGGTTCGTAAGCAATGATGACCTTATCTAAATCCTCGGCGGAGACTTCGGAAAGTCCGCTTAGGAGCTGATCTCTGATAATATCGGTGGTTTCGCCATTTTTGCGTTCTTCGGCAGTTTCGCCAATGCAGAGAATAGGGGTCATGCCGTTTCGGATGACGGCAGCGACTTTTTTACGAATATCTTTGTTAGTTTCGCCCAAAATGTGACGGCGTTCGGAATGGCCAAGAATACAATAGTCTACCAAACTTCTGATTTGAGAAGCGGACACTTCGCCGGTGTAAGCGCCGCAATCTTGGAAATAGGCGTTTTGCGCAGCGAGTTTGATTTTGTGACGGTCTACCTGTAAAGACAGAGGTTGCAATGCCACCAGGGATGGTGCCACAACTACCTCGATGTCGCGGTAGCTCTTGACGCGTTGTAAAAGTTTATGAAGATATAGCGATGATTCACCTACGGTGAAATTCATCTTCCAGTTGCCCACAATATAAGTTTTCATACGTTTATTATAGCATATTAAAAAACAAATAAGCTTCTTTCTCGGACACGCTCAAGGGCGCTCGCCCAAGCTTACGGTCCGAGAAAGAACTTATTTGATTTTGCTACAATATTCCTAAAATACCTCTTAGGGCGTAGGCGGTGTCTTCGTGGGAGCGGACGGTAATCGTATCAATGCCCATCTGAACAACAGGGTAATCATTGCCGCCTGGCTGGGTCATATCGCCGAAATAGAGGATATCTTCTTTTTTAACTTTGAGCTCTTCTAGGAGGTGAGTCATGCCGAAAACCTTATTCATGCCAGGAGTGATGGCATTAATAGAGGTAGTGCCGCCAATTTCGTAATCAAACTCAGGGGCGAGTTCTTTGCAGCGGGCCACGATTTTTTCGCGCTTTTTGCAATCTGGATCCCAAGCGTATTTTTCCTCGGTGCCGGCTTTTTGGCCAAGAGCAGAGAAAGTAACCTGGGAAAGGCGGTTTTCGATGATTTCATCGCCAGGTTTTAGCTTGTCTTCTTCCCAGTAACCAAGCTCTTTGGCGGATTTCTCGATGGTTTCGGTGATTTTTTTGACCTGCTCATCAGCTAAAGGATAATTATAGACCTGATCCCAATCCTTTTTCTCGACGTTATAGCGATAGTACTGAGTGCCCTGGGCAACAAACAGATGAAGATGAGAGAGTTGCTCCTCTGTGGCGTCTTTTAGTCTATCGACAATTTGAACGAGGAATTGATCGAATTTTTGGCCGGAAATCGGGCAAATTTCGAAATGATCGAGACATTCGGTTAATAAATCGGCAATTTCGTCCGGAATTGGCGTCTTGGCCACATTAAGTGTCTGGTCGATATCAAACGCAAGAACTTTTTTCATAAAACCTCCATTTATCTTCTTATTATACATTTAAAAATGGTTTTTGGACAGCAAAAAGCCTTGTCCGGGTGGGCAAGGCTTGTTTTGGCGGGGACGGCCGCCTCAGGAGATTAAGTATTCGAGTGCAGCAATTAACTGCGCTTTAGCAGGGTCCATACCTAACAGAGCGTCGACATACGGGTAGATACCGCTGCCGTCCTGTAGAGAGTAATACGTTTGCATTTCTTCTTGAGTTTTATGCTCGAAGAATTCAACGTATGCACGGTGGTGAAGCTCGGCGAATACTTCAAGCGCATGTCTTATGGAAGTTTTGGTGTTTGCGATCATAAAATCGTTAAACATCACTACCAATTCCGCTGAGCAGAACTGTTTCCAGCCAGCACAGCTTGGTATAACATGTGCAGGTAGCAACGCCTCCGCTACACCAAATCTTCTTTCGGGCTCGTTCGCGGTAGGCAGGATGCTTCGTAGGAGCTTGAGAAGCTCTTCCCTGCTCATGGCAGTGAGAATGCCACGCGCGTTGAGCTCTTTGATTATCTCAATTCTCATCGGCACTGTCAGCACAACTACGTAATTGTTGATATTACGGTGAGGCTGAAGGTATTCTAAGAGTTCCCCAGTATTAGTGGTGCTAAGGTTCTCAAGAAGTTCCTTCGCACTTTTTGTTTTTTCCATTTTCTCACCTCCCTATTTAAGATTAGCGCGTTTGTATTTTGAGCCTCCGTCCAGGCCCACGCGCTTTTTGGAAATGGAAATATCACCCTTCTTCAGGGCTGGTTCTATTTTATCATACTTTTGCTTATTTGTCAATAAGGGGTTGTTATCTTACGATGGCGAGTTTATTTTTGCCTTTTTTGATGAGACAGGTGTCGTTTAAAGTAATAGTTTCGTCGGAAACTTTGGTGCCGTTTACAGAGATGGCGTTGCTGGCGAGGGACTTTTTAGCGTCGGTTCTGGAAGGGCAAAGGCCGGTTTCGACCAAAACGTCTACGATGTTGCTGCCCTTTTTCGCGGTTGGGAGGAATTCGGCAAAAGAGTCAAAATCTTCGGCGGTGAGGGTGGAGAAATCGGTGTCTTTGTTAAATAAGAGATTGGTGAGGTTTTCGGCAGCTTTGGCGTTTCTTTCGCCGTGTACAACAGAGGTAGCGCCAAGAGCAAGAGCGCGCTGAGCAAGGCGTTTTTCTGGGGCTTCGGCGTGTTTGGCCAAAATTTCTTCGATTTCTGGTTTGTCTAAAGTGGTGTAGATTTTGATAAGGTATTCTACAGAGGCATCAGACTGGTTGAGCCAGAATTGGTAGAAGTCGAAAACAGAGGTGAAATTGCCGGAACCGTTGTCTTTGCTGGCGAGCCAGACGGCGTTGCCTTCGGACTTGCCGAATTTGCGGCCAGTGATAGGGTCGATAACGAGCGGGGTAGACCAGACGTCGGCGGTGGCGTTTTCTAGACGTTTAATCATATGAATACCAGAGGTGCAGTTGCCATATTGGTCGGCGCCACAGAGCTGAAGATCGATGCCGTATTTGCGATAGAGATGGAGGAAATCGTAGCCCTGGATTAAGGTGTAAGAAAACTCGGCATAAGAGATGCCCGAGCCGCCTTCACCGATGCGGTTTTGGACAAATTGGCGATCTAGAAGCTGAGTCATAGAGAAAGTTTTGCCGACTTCGCGAAGGAAACTAAGGTAATTCATGTCTTTGAACCAATCGAGGTTGTCGACCATGGTGATATTATCTGCTTTAATAATTGTTTCAAGCTGTTTTTTGATACAGGCTTTGTTGTGTTCGACTTCGTCGAGGGATTTGAGCTCTCTTTCGCTGTTTTCTTTCGGGTCGCCGATTTGGCCGGTGGCGCCGCCAACCAAGAGGTATGGCTTGTAGCCATGACGAACGAAGCAGGCACACATCATCAAAGCGGCGAGATTGCCGATGGTAAGGGAATCAGCGGAAGGGTCTGCACCCCAATAGAACTGCTTGTTTTCGCGAGCGTCTAGAGTTGATGGGTCTTTGATGGTAGTTTCGGCGGAAAAACCGCGCCATAATAATTCTTCAGATAATTTCATGAATATATTATAGCATCTGTGAGCGGGATTTTAAAACTCTTCTTCTTCCCTGTAATCTCTTTTCACTTTCTCAATGATAAGGATAAGCATAGTGGTGCCGGATAGTAGGCAGCCCATGGCGGTTGCAAAGAGAATGGCGGTGGAATTGTCGATCTTGGTGGCAGTGACGCCGAGTGGGGATGGAGTTTCTGGAGATGGAGTCTGGTTGGATGGAGAGTTTTGTTGGGTACCTGGGTCTTGGGTAGGCTCGCTATTGTTAGACTGGCCAGGTTCGGCTGGACAAGAGTTATCTTTCATGCAGACGCGAGTGAAGTAGCCTGGAACGCCATCTTTGTAGCCAACGTGAGCGTTGGTGACGTCGTTAGCGTTATCGGCGCTATATGTGATGCCGTCTTCACCTTGAAGTAACCTATCACCAGTAAACATATCTGAAGAAGATGTAGCATTATTGAATAAATCACTTTCGTCTTGTACATAAATACGTTCGAGCTTCCATGCTCCGCTGAACATGCCACTTATATTTGTCGCGATTTGTCCAAAATTAGTTGGAAGAGTAATAGAGGTAATCACCTTGGCTCCGTGGAACACTTCGTCCATAGCCGTTGCGTTTTGACCAAAGCCAGCTGGTAAAGAATCATAAGTGATAATGCCGTTTTCGTCGCGCGAATTAATATGCTCTAAATACGAAGTATTCCAAAATATGTGCCCAATATTTTCCGCATTCTGACCAAAACCAGCCGGAAGAGTAATGGAAGTGATGCTTTGAGCACTAGAAAACAGGGCGTACATATTAGTCGCTTTTTGTCCAAAGCCGTCTGGCAAAGTAAATGAGTTGAGTCTAGGAGAATTAAATGCACCATACATATTAAGTGCTTCCCCGCCGAAACCAGCCGGAAGAGAATCTCTAGTAGTTGTGCCATTTTTATCACGTGAGTTAATGTGCTCCAAAGGGGTCGTAGCCGAAAAAAGCCATTTTAGATTTTGTGCGTTAATTCCAAAACCTTCTGGAAGTGTGACTTCCTTAAGCTTGGAGCCAGCGAACATTGACTCCATATCTTCCGCACTTTGGCCAAATCCATCTGGAAGATCTAAAGTCTCTAAATCTGTGGAATGAAACATACCTTTCATTTGTGCAACTTCTGATGTGTCCAAGTATTGGAAGTTCACAATATCAGTAAGTACAAGTTTATAAAACCACCAGTTAGTAGATATAGGTTGAAAATCAACGAAAGATTTATCAAACTTAACTTTAGATATGTTCTCATTGCCATAGGGGCCCGTCCATCCGAGATAAACGGTAGTGATGATGCCGGTTGGGACGCGCCACGCCTGTATGATGGTTGCTCCATCATTATCCTCGGCATAGCGTGTTTGGTTTTCTTCCGGAATGTCAAGCGTTGAACTTGCTGAGTTTAAGGTATAGCGATCGTAAACGAAAGTTAAAGTGCCGCTAGAATCAAGAAGGGCTTTTGCGATTTTTTCTTCCCATCGAGCTTTGGCAGTGAATGATTTGGCGCCATATTCATCAATATGATTGCCGTCATAGCAACTACCAGTTCCTTCGACAATATAAGTATTTGTACTCCCGGGTAGGCCGCTAGCACATCCTGTCCACTTGATAAAATCGTATTTTGCGTGCATTGGAATTTCGTCTGGCATGGTAATCGTAATTGTTTTATTTGACAAGTTAATGTAAGCTTCTATACTCTCTGGCATATTAGAGGCTCCATCTATCTCTGAACTGAAATTTATTATTGAAGGTTTTTGCCATATGGCATAAACTTTGGTATTTGGACTAGAGCCACGGAAGTGTTCTCCTGGTTGATAAAGAACTTTATGATAAGTGGTGCGGCTACTTATTTCCGGTGTAATACTCCATCCGATAAATGCTTGACGAGTACCATTAAGTATATTGCTACTTTCTGGAGCTTCTGGCATATCAAAAACATACTCATAGTTATCATTTATTTGTATTGTTTCATTAGGAATATTAATATTGTCTGGCATATTGGTAGCATCTACCCCGTTAGAATCAAAGGTAACGGTGGCAGTATTAAAATCAGCAATACAGCCAGATTCTTTAAGACTATTTATTTGTTGGTTGGTACTGTCTGGATAGAGGAACTCTAACTCATCATAATTGGAAGAACGATTCGCATCGTGCCAGTTGGTAGGACAAGAGCTTGCGATAGGTTCATCTGGGTTTTCTGGATCCACTGGAGATTCTGGGACAGGCTTAGTCCAACAGTTGCCGTCTGCTAGCTTAGAAACATATTGAGTTTCACCTAGGGAATTAGTGAACTCATAGTCTAGGATTCCTTCTTCTAGACTAGCACAGATTTCTGCGGTCATATCCTCGAGAGCGAGATCTTGTCTGCCGATAGCTTCGTATTCAATATTTACACGATAGGTATCTTCTGGGGACTCTTTAGAACGGACAGCATACCAAATATCTATAGGGGCTTCGGTTTGCTCTGGAGAGATAGTGAGAACACTTTCTCTACCTGATTTTGATTGAACTGGATAAAACTGAGTGGTGGAAAGAGTTGGATCCTCAAAAGAAAAGCCGTAAGTATTGTCTTCTAGGGTGCCGACAGCGGAAATAGGATTGATAATTCCCTCTGAGCCAACTGCAATAAGTCTATTTTCATCAGTTTCATCGGTAGAAACATAAAGTTCATAGCCATATTCCGAGGCCGGGACGGTGATGGTGTCTTTGACATAGGCGATATTGTCTGTCCCGAGAATATCGGCATCGATGGTAAGATCTTTGGATGCGGTAGTATCTACTGGACCAAAATATGGCGTACTAAAAATGGCGGAATTAAAGACCACGGCGAGGAATACTGAGGCGGCGGTGGCAGAGAGGACTTGGAGTTTGGTAAGTTTGGTGCTTGAATTATCTGAAGAATAACTGTTTCTGTGTTTTTTAACGATTGCAAGAATAATAAAAGCTAAAATGAAAAATGCGAGGCCAAAAAAGGCTACTGGCACGGCACTGCTGACAGCATGAGAAGCCTCTTCGGCACCTGCTTCGACAGTATGAAATCCCTGGTTACCGGCGCCGGGTGAGGCTCCTTTACCTCCACCATCAGCATCTGGCACGGCAGGACCAGCTTCAGCGTTCTGACTGAGCTGTACCATTAATAGCGTATTGGTGTTCGCCATGAGATAAAAACCTTATCTCTCGCGGTTTTTGTTTTATGTTTTTGTATATAGCCTTCTCTCGTGACGATTTTAACATAAGTACTATATAAATGTCAAGAAAGTGTTGAAATACGTTGTGAAAATTACAACACTTCTATATTTTTAATGGTGGTTATGCTATAATTTTCTTATGTATTCTGGGTCGGGCATCGATGTAGATATAATTAAGCGCCATATCGCAGCCTGCGATTATTTAACAGTGGCGCAGCTATTTTTGCGGAGTAATTTTTTACTCGAAAATCCGCTGACTTTCGATGACATTAAACCGAGGCTACTTGGCCACTGGGGAACTTGCCACGGGATCAATCTGGCCTATGCCAATTTAAAATATTTTTATGAGAAAAACCCTGGATATTCGTTTGTACTAGGGCCTGGGCACGGATTTCCGGCTTTGCAGGCAAACTTGTTTGTGGATGGAGAGCTAGAAAAAGTTGATAAGAACGCCACGCGTAACCTGCATGGAATCGAATATCTGTGTAAGAATTTCTCTTGGCCAGGTGGATTCCCGTCTCATGCTAGCCCAATGACACCAAACGTAATTTGTGAAGGTGGGGAACTAGGCTATGCCCTAGCCACAGCTTTTGGCGCGGCACTGGGCCATCCAGAAAAAACTATCGCAGTATTAATTGGTGATGGCGAGTTAGAAACTGCTACGGCGCTCTCATCTCTTAATATGGTGAAATTGGCCGGCGGTGAGTCTAATGGTAAAGTCTTGCCGATTTTGCATCTAAATGGCTATAAGATTTCGGCGCCAACGATTTATGGGCGCAAGTCCGAGCGCGAACTAAACGAATTGATTCGTGGGTTTGGCTACACGCCAGTGGTGGTAACCGAAAATATAGATGATTTCCAGCTCAAACTACATAGTCTTAAAGATATAGCTCATCCGTTTTTGATTATGAAAACCGAAAAGGGAGCTGGTGGCCCAGATTTTATAAACGATCAAAAAGTGGCTGGGAATTATTTAGCACATCAAATACCGTTACTTGAGGCAAAAACGGACGAAACTCAATTGAGAATTTTGGAAGATTGGCTAAAGTCTTATCATTTTGAAGAAATTTATTCGCCAGAGGAGGGGATTGCGATATGATCGAACGCGTAGATAATCCTGGGGCAGAATCATTTTCACCGGCACGTCGTTTTGGCGAACTGATGCGTGAAAGATTAGAAAAAGACCCAACTTTCTATGTTTTTTCACCGGATGAAACCACTAGCAACAAACTTGATGCGGTTTATCAATCTGGGGAAAGGCTTTGGAATTTACCAGAAAAAGAATGGGACTTACCGGAGGCAGAGAACGGTAGGATTGTAGAGCTTTTGTCTGAAAATACACTGTTTGCAGCAATGGTAGGGCACATTTTAAATAATGAGCCGGCCATGATGACCAGCTATGAATCATTTTTCTCAGTGATTACTTCACAGATTTTGCAACAAATTAAGTTCTTTGAACAGTCTGACGCGGTGGAGTGGAGACCAAAATATCCGGCCGTTAATTTGCTTTCGACTAGCGCCTGCTGGAGACAAGATCATAATGGCTTTTCACATCAATCGCCAGCACTAATATCCACCCTGCTCGCTTTACCGGGGAATCGCGTAAACTGTTTGTTCCCTGTGGATGATGTCGCCGTTGATGATACTTTTAAATTTATGTTGAAGTCTAAAAATGTTGTAAATTTGACAACATTTGATAAGAACCCTGAGCCAAGATGGATTGATTCTTATCATGCTGATTTTCAGTTTAAGAATGGCGGGGCGAGTATCTTCAAATTCACTTCCGATGAAAGCCCCGACTTTATCTTTACGGCAGCAGGGGATATTGCAACCCGCGAAGCAATCTATGCAATTAGAATTTTGAAGAAGGATGTACCAGATGTAAATATCCGATTTATTGGCATAAATGCGCTTAGCTATAATGCGATTGGCACCACGGATAATAAACTTCCACAAGATACGTTTGATGATTATTTCACTACGGATAGACCAATTATTGCCAATTTCCATGGGTATCCAGAGACACTCAGGAATATCCTGACTCATTATGCGAATGAAGATAGATTATCGGTACATGGATTTATGGATAATGGTAGCACGACTACACCGTTCGAAATGCTATCTTGGAACGGAGCTTCAAGATATAACTTGGCGATTGATGTGGCGGAGAGATTAGACCGCACAGATTTGGTAGAAAAATATCAAAAAATTTTAGCAGATAACTCTGAATATGCGCGCCTGTTTGGCGTTGATAAAATCGATTTGATCTAAAACATGCTAAAATCTAGCTATGGAATTATTTATTTTATTTTTACTAGTCGTAGTTTTTGCGGAAACTACAACTATGCTTATCAAAAATTTACACGACAAACCTAGGGGCGGAGGAAAACGTAAAATTTATGTGGATACTTCTGCCTTGATGGACAGAAGGATTTTGGCGGTTGCGCAGACTGGATTTATTGGCGACGATGTAATTATTCCAAGAAGCGTGATTAGGGAATTGCAACTGCTGGCGGATGGGCGCGATAGTGAAAAAAGGGCGCGGGCGAGAATGGGGTTAGATGTGGTGAATGAGCTCGAGCGCGTAGTGTTTTTCGATACGACTATCCTGCAGGACGAACTAGACCGCACTCCGGTAGACGAGCGCCTGATTGAGCTCGCCAAAAAGAATCATGGAGTAATTTTAACCTGTGATTTTAATCTTGGGAAAGTGGCGAAAACTGAAAAAATTGATGTTTTGAACGTGAATGATTTGGCGTTGGTGCTAAGAGGGGAATATTTACCTGGTGAAAAATTAGAAGTCAAAATCACCGCAGCTGGCAGTAACCCCAAACAAGGCGTGGGGTACTTACCAGACGGGACGATGGTGGTAGTAGATAATGCAAATAAAAGAATTGGCGAGACTTTGGATGTGGAATTTGTGAAGTTTTTGCAAACTTCAGCCGGAAGAATGGCCTTTGCAAAAATTTACAGGGAAAAGTCCGCTGCTAGAAAGAATCTTGGTCGGAGCCAGACTCGCCGTAAACGTCAGTAGCGACTACTTTAATTTCGCTGGCATCTTCTGGAAGTTCGTATTCGAGGCTAATGGAATCGCCAATATCTTTGCTTTCGTAGGCTGTGCCGTCTACATAGATAGTGTACGATGCTAAAGCCTCAGTTCCCTTATAAATATCTATATACGCAATATAATCAGTGACTGCAACTTCTACGGTTGGAGCGCGATAGGTGTAGGCATACGGACATTCGTCTTGCTCATCCCTGGTGTATGGTTCTGGAACGTCCCAGACTTCTTCTTTGGTCATTGGGTCGATAGTTTTACTAACTTCTATAGAAATCATGTGAGAATCTGGTGTACAGGCTGAGGCGAGTTTATGGGTAAACTTATTAAAATTGAGGGCGGTTTTGGTGACGCCGGAGTTCTTAGAGTTATACCAGCTTGGCCAGATATCTGATTGGCCGTTAACGGTGAGTTTCTGAATGCCAGATGGCTGGGATGGTTCATCGCCAGAAGACCATTTCCCTTCTTCGGCGTAAAGATCTTTGTGAACAGCTTCCATGTAGTTATTGGTGACACGGCGGACTAAGTTGTTGGGACTGTTTCTTAAGCCGGCACCATCGTGATTACCATTCCAGACTGCCGTAGCGACAGCGGTGGAATAGCTAAGCACCCAAGAGTCTTTAGCGACGCTACTGTTTGCTGTGGTGGTAGTACCGGTTTTGGTGGCAGTCCAAACGCCTGGGACGACGAAACCGAACGATGTTCCCTGTGAGCCGAAGACGAGTGACCTAGCGCTCGAATCGTTCAAAATACTAGAAATCATATAGGCAACTTGTTCATCAACAACGCGTTCGCCTTGAGTATCAGACCAACTTTCGAGAACGTCGCCAGATGAGTTTTTGACTTCTAGAACGTAGCTTAATTCCTTGTATACGCCGCCTCTAGCTATAGAAGCATAGGTGTTAGCGTGCTCAATTGGCCTAACGTTACAACCAGAACCAATTGCGATAGACAAACCAGAGGAGGTGCCACTGTCAGCACAATAGGTTTTGTCACCTAGTTTGTGTAGGGTATCAAGGCTGTTTTCTATACCGTTAATATAAA
>JAEEGL010619332.1_pt1 | contig 12229 bp, 7 predicted proteins | sample 9134231 | NCBI WGS metagenome assembly JAEEGL01 (sample SAMN16246548, study PRJNA631951) | gut metagenome | biome: gut microbiome; feature: rumen; material: fiber-attached | host: Bos | place: Iran: Karaj | collected 2018-10
AGATCCCGGATGGAAATACCGGGATCCAAAAGCTGTGTGTTGACATAAGCATTGCTGGAAGAAAAGCTGATTGTTCCGGCATTGCTTCCGGCAATTCCGGCTGTCTTTTTCTTTCCGTTGACGCTGCCCTGAAAGGCGCAGCTGACAATACGTCCGGAGGCTTCATTCCGTCCGGCAATCCCTCCGGTGTGTTCTTCCCCTTCTACCGTTCCGTAAAAGGTACAGTCCTTTAAAGTACCGCGGTTGATGCCGGCAATGCCGCCTGCATAAAGAGCGTCTCCGGAAGGATGTACACTGCCTTCCACAATCAGGTCCTGTACCAGCGCCCCTGGCTGCACATCTCCGAAAATACCCGCAGGGGAACAGTTTCCTTCTGTATGGAAATCTGTCAGGCGATGCCCGTTGCCGTTAAATGTACCGCCGAAGGAACGCAGGCTGAAATCCGGAAGTGAGCCAAGGGAAATGTCATTCTCCAGGGAAACGGTTTTATTCCGGGACCAGGCGTCATAGCTGCAGTTATCGGCCAACGCTTCCAGGTCGTTTGTGTTTGTAATATAAATGGTCTCTGCTTCAGGCGCCGTTAATTCATCCGCATATACCGGGACTGCCAGCGTGCAGAGCAGGGCCAGGAATAAGCCGGGAAATTTTCTCATCTCGCCTTCCCTCCCTTTTCATTCTGTTCATTTTCATTCACGGTCCCGGACAGCAGCTGCAGGTCAACCTGTCCTTCTACAGTAGCATGCATGATGCCGTTCACGGTTCCGTGAACCTCTCCGGAAACCAGACCGTCTACAATTACCGTTCCCCGTGCATTGCGCTTTTTCAGCGCTTGAGGTATGCGGAAGGAAGTTTTCTCAATTACGCCGCCTCCCAGGAGCAGGATCTGCGGCAGAACAAACATGACCAGCAGAATAGAAATCACCGTGCCTCTGCCGAGAGACTCGCCGATACCCACAATCGTGCCTTCTGATGTCATCCGGCCAATCAGAAAGCCGGAAACGGCCAGAATGGCTCCGGAAGTAATGATGGTGGGGAAGGCAAAATTCATTGTTTCAATAATAGCCTCCCGCTTCGGCATTTTCCCCTTCAGTTCCATATAGCGGCTGGCAATAACAATAGCATAATCGATATTCGCGCCCATCTGGATGGAGGACACGATCAGGTAGCCGATAAAGAAAAGATTCGTGTGTGTAAACACGGGCACTGAGAAATTCACCCAGATACTGCCCTGGATTACAAGAATCAGCAGAATGGGCATGCCTACGGAATGGAAAGTAAACAGCAGTACCATCAGGACAATCAGGATGGACATGATGCTGACAACGATATTATCTCTGGAGAAGGTTTTCTGGAATTCGTATTCATTCGTGGATTCTCCGACCACATAGACATTGCCATCGGGATAATAGGAAGCTGCCATATCCCGGATAGTATCTGTAAAGGCATAAGTTTCCTCTGAACTCACCGGCAGGTTCAGGTATACCAGCATACGGCTGTAATCCTTACCCTGCAGCTGAAGTTTGCCGTTTTCCATCTGCTTTCTGGCATCATGCAGCTCATCCATCTGTTCCTGGTCCAGGCTGACATATCCCGCATCCAGTTCATCACAGACGAACAGGAACATATCAATCAGCGGAACCCGGTAACCGGATATGCCGCCCACCAGACGTCCATATTCTTCATGGTCCGCAGCATATGCCGTATAAACCAGCTGCGCCAGCTCATAATCCACATCCGCCATTTCCGCGAACTGCCTGGGAGTCAGCTTTTCGGTCAGTTTATATCCCCCCATGGCCTCAATATTACTGAGACCTTTTGTCGACTTAACCTCTTCCATCCCGTCCAGGCGGCTGAGGATAGCAGCTTCCTTTTCATAATCACCTGAGGGCACCACAAGGGCAACGAAATTGGAGGAAGTAAAATTATCCCTGATCATGTTGTCCGCGATCTGCATCTCATTCAGCTTAGGGGTGACGATATTCTCGTAGCCATATACAAACGGGCAGTTTTTGCTTGTAAAATATGCCGCGGCTACAAGTACCACAAATCCTGCCGGGATGAAAAACCTTGTGGCGTATGCGAATTTTCCGACAAATGAAATCGCTGGCACAAAATTCCGATGCCTGGTTTTATCCATCAGGGGACCGAAAAGCATCAGAAGACAGGGCATGAAAAAGAATACGGAAAAAAGCGCGAAAAGAATTGCTTTAATCAGGCAGATACCCATATCGGCACCGATACGGAACTGCATGAATACCATGGCCACCAGGCCGCCGATGGTGGTAAGGCTGCTTGCTCCTATCTCCACAATTCCCTTCGAAAGCGCAGTAATCACCGCTTCCCGGAGAGGCAGGGTCTGGTGCTCTTCTTTGAACCTGTTGCACAAAATGACGGCATAATCCAGGGACAGGGCCAGCTGGAGAATACTGGTGACCGAATCTGATACAAACGAAATGGTTCCCAGCAGAAAATTTGTACCCTGATTCAGCAGCATTGCCGCAACGAATGTCAGGGCCAGCACCGGCACCTCCGCGTACGTCTGGGACGTCAGGGTAAGGACACTGAGTACAATGACGGCAACCAGCACCATGATTACGTTGACTTCCTGCTGGATAATATCGCCTTTCCGGTTGCCAAGCTCCGTGGAAACATATATATCCAGGCTGTGATACCGGTCCTGCAGCTGCCGGAGCCCTTCCAGGCATCTTGGATCTTCCTTGGGATAATTAAAGGTAATTCCATAGAGTGCCGACACATTATGATAATGATCGCTTGTATCATCAAACTCAACACTCTGGACAAAGTCAAACCCTTTCATTTCCTCGGAAATTCTCTCTGCCTCCGCATAGGAAATATTGGCGATCATAAGGTCAGCAGAGCCAAAAGTCACAAACTGCTCTTCCATTACATCCAGGCCCTGACGGGTCTCGGAAGTGTGCGGAAGGTATTTTGTCAGATCCTGCTCCACACTTACCCAGTTTCTGGAAACGAAAGAAAAGATCAGCATGATGCCGATCAGTAACAGTATCAGATTTCTTTTATCTACTATAACGGTAGCCAGCCGGTACATAAATCCCGGTTTCTCGCTGCCGGCTTTAACTGGACTCATTTCTGAAAATGCCTCGATTTCTCAGTTTTCCGTCATATTATACCACATAAAAACAGACATGCCTAAGTGACATGTCTGTTTCGGAAAAATATCCATTATTTTGCAGGCGCATGGGAATATTACAGAATGGCGTTCTGGAGTTCCTCAATCTTATCCAGTTTCTCCCAGGTGAAGTCCTCGTCATCCCTGCCAAAATGTCCGTAAGCCGCAGTTTTACGGTAAATGGGACGCAGAAGCTGCAAATCCCTGATGATGCTGTAAGGACGAAGGTCGAATACTTTTTCAATCGCCTCTTCAATTTTTTCATTGCTGTATTTACCGGTGCCATAGGTTTCCACCATGATGGAAACAGGTCTTGCTACACCGATGGCGTAGGCCGCCTGGATCTCACAGCGGTCTGCCAGTCCTGCGGCAACCACATTCTTGGCTATATGGCGGAGGGCATAAGCTGCGGAACGGTCCACCTTGGTCGGGTCCTTTCCTGAAAAAGCACCGCCGCCATGGCGCGCCGCGCCGCCATACGTGTCAACAATGATTTTTCTTCCGGTAAGCCCGGTATCTCCCTGCGGACCCCCGATCACGAACCGGCCGGTGGGATTGATCAGGAAACGGGTCTTCTCATCAATCAGACCGGCAGGAATCACTTCCAGAATAACAGAATTGATCATGTCCTCTCTGAGCTGTTCCAGAGAAATATCCTCACTGTGCTGGGTGGACAGGACCACAGTATCTACACGGACAGGTCTGTCGCCTTCATATTCCACGGTTACCTGGCTCTTTCCGTCCGGTCTCAGATAGTTAAAAAGGCCTTCCTTGCGAACCTGCGCAAGCCTTCTTGTCACCTTATGTGCCAGCACGGTAGCCAGAGGCATATACTCAGGGGTCTCGCTGCAGGCGTAACCAAACATGATTCCCTGGTCGCCTGCTCCCCGAAGGTTGGCTTCTTCCTCTTCTCCGCCCTTGAATTCATAGGAAGAGTCTACGCCCATGGCAATATCCGGGGACTGCTCGTCAATCGCCGTCACAATACCGCAGGTGTTGCCATTGAAGCCCATTTCAGCCCGGTCATAGCCTATGCTGCAGATGACTCCTCTTGCAATTTTCGCAATGTCCACATAACAGCTGGTGGAGATTTCTCCCATTACCACTACCATGCCGGTTGTGCAGAAGGTCTCGCAGGCCACATGGGCGTCGGGATCTTTCTCTATAATTGCGTCCAGCACCGCATCGGAAATCTGGTCGCAGATCTTATCGGGATGTCCTTCGGTTACAGATTCTGATGTAAAAAGTCTTCTTGCCATAATTCTCCTTTCGCTGACAAAAACTTCATGACAGCTTCGCTGTCACTTCGCCCTTGTATGAAAGCAGCGTGCCGTCTTCGCCAAAAGGCCCGGCTCACTTGCTTTCAAAGAAACAATCCGGTTCCATAAGAAAAGCCCTGACTTGACATCAGGGCATGGTATCTTTCTTATCGGCACCCATCGGTCAAGCTTTAGCACCTTACATTTATAACGGCTTCCTTTCAGCAAAAACGCTGCCATATCAGCCTTATGCAGGTTGCTGTGCGGTCATCGAGCTTGTCTCTCGCGCACTCTTTATAGGTTATGATGTTTTAACGAAGATTAATATTAGCAGATACCCGGAGAAAAAGCAAGTGCAATTTCAGGGTTATTCATCGTAATTCTCAGCATTAGCCATATCGAAAATATCCGTCACCTTCTTTTCGGGCGCCGGGGTAACGAGAGTGGCAATAACAGCAGCGATCCCGCCGATTGCGAAACCTGGCAGCAGTTCATATACACCTGTGGAGGAAAAGAACATAAGCCAGATAATATCCACCAACGCGCCGGCAATGACACCGGCACAGGCTCCTGTATAATTAAATCTTCTCCAGAAAAGGGATAGCAGTACTACCGGTCCGAATGCGGCGCCGAAAAGGCCCCAGGCATTCTCTACCATATTCATGATTGCCTGTGCTCCGGCACCGTTGGAACGGGCCAGCAGATACGCAATGAGGGAAATGACTACAACTGCAATGCGTCCCATATTCAGGACTTCCTTATCACTGGCGTCCTTGCGGATAATCGGCTGATAGAGGTCAGAAGTAAAAGAACTGGATGCCACCAGCAGCTGCGAATCCGCAGTAGATACCGAAGCGGCCATAATGGCTGCCAGCAGGAAACCTGCGATGGCAGGCGGGAAGAAGCGGCGGGCCATGACGATAAACACGGTTTTCTGTGCGCCCTTGGTCAGGAGCTCTTCACCTACGATCATTCTTGCCATATATGCCATAATGCAGGCTGCGCCCAGTGAAAGCACCACCCAGACAATGGCAACCGTAGCCGACTTTTTGATCATTGACGGTTTCTCAATAGACATAAAGCGGACCACGATATGGGGCATGCCGAAATAACCGAGGCCCCAGGCCAGACCTGAAACAATGTCCTGCCAGGAAGCGGAGAAAAAGCCGGTTCCGAACTCACAGTTCACAACCGCGCCGCTGGCATCGGTATACTGATAAACCTTTGCAAGAGACGCCGTATCAAGGTTTTCTGTAAGCGTTACAATAATCGGCACGGCCAGAAGGGCGATCAGCATCAGGATGCCCTGGAAGAAATCGGTCCAGCAGACAGCCTTAAAGCCGCCAAGAAAGGTATATCCGACAATAATAAGTGCAAAAATGATCATCGCGGTCTGATCCGACATTCCCGGAAACAGCATAGTGAATACAGAAGTACCTGCCACAAAGGCAGATGCCACATAGACCGTGAAGGCAATCAGGAAAATAATCGCGCAGATTACCTGCAGGGTTTTATGCTCCGATGCGAAACGGTTGGTCAGGTATTGGGGAAGGGTGATGGCATCATTGGCTGCCTTACTGAATTTTCGCAGACGTTTTGCGCAGAAAATCCAGTTGGCTGCTGTTCCGAGCGCCAGGCCGACGCCGATCCAGATCTGTCCAAAACCAAAAGCCAGAATAGAACCCGGCAGTCCCATCAGAAGCCAGGCAGACATGTCGGACGCCTGTGCGGACATTGCGGTCACCCATGGTCCCATAGAACGGCCGCCCAGGAAATAGTCCTCCTGGTCTTTATTACTGCCGTTGAAATAAAAAATCAGGCCTACAAAGAACAGGATAATAAAGTAGGCCAGAAATACAATGATCTCCGCGTTAAACATAATCTGATATTCTCCTTTGAATACAATGGTAACATTCTAACACGGAGTAAACTGGTATGAAATATTAACTGAATATTAAAATACGAATGGGATTTATATTGATTTATACGAATATATTATTGATTTTAAGCCGTTTTTTTATTAAACTGCAGTATATACAATTTATTATAATAACATGGAGATCGGATATGAGAAAGAATTCCGGAGAAACAAAAAGCCGCATTGTTTCCGCAGCCTGGAAGCTGTTTTACCAATACGGCTATGATAATACGACAATTGATGACATTGTGGAACAGTCACAGACATCCAAAGGAACCTTTTACCACTATTTTCATTCCAAGGATGATCTCCTGAGTTCACTGTCCGTTCTTTTTGACAAAAAATATGAGGAGCTGATCGAGACCATGGATCCCGGTCTGGACCCGATTGAAAAGCTTCTGTTAATGAACCAGGAGCTTTTCCTGATGATTGAGAATACGGTGACGGTATCCCTTCTCTCGCAGCTGTTCGGGTCACAGCTCACCACAAAGGGGGAGCGTCATCTCCTGAACCCGGACCGGACCTATTATAAGCTTCTGCGCCAGATCGCCATCGAAGGAAAAGAAAAAGGACTCTTCCGCGATGATCTCTCCGTCAATGACATCACCAAGGCTTACGCTATTTTTGAGCGGGCCGTAATGTACGACTGGTGCATATCCGACGGCAATTATTCCATCTGCCAGTATTCCGGGAAAATGCTGCCCCTCTTTCTGGACGGTCTGTGCCGTAAAATGTAAAGGATTTAATATCCGTTCTTACGGAAAGCGATCCACATGGCCCCGCCTCCGATTATAAGGAGTAATGCTCCTGCGACGCCGACTGCCAGTCCTTTCAGATCGCGGTCTGCCTTTTTGACGGCAGTAACCGCCTGCGGCTCTTCCACGGAGGACTTGCCGTCTTCAGTAAGCTTATCATCTTCGCTGTCATTGGCTGCAAATGTGACAACCTGTTCTTTTTCAGAAGTATCCTCTTTCTTAAGAGACGTTTCCGCTTCCTTCTCCTGCGCTTTTTCAGAAGCTTCCTTCAGTGCGGCTTCTTTCATGGCTTCCAGGTTCTTCTGCGTATCCTTATACTTCTGTTCCCACTCAGACAGTTTAAAATCTTCTTTTTTTGTGCTGCCGGCCGTCTCGGTTTTCTTTCCTCCTGAGGCTGTATTGCCGCCGGCTGCAGATGCCGTGCCGCTTTGGCCCTGAGAAGAGTTTCCGTTCTTCTGCTGTGTGTTTTCCAATTTGTCCGGCAAATGCTGTGTGGGCACGTTCGGATTAATGTATACGGATGAAGAACTGTCCGGCCCGCTGGTTCCGGTCTGATGCGTGACAGACGACGACCTTGCGCTGTCCGCACTGTTTGCATTGCCTGTATTCCCTGTATTCCCTGCATTCCCTGCATTTCCGGATACCGTTCCCGGATTGGCTGAAGAGACAATATATGGCGCATTATAAGGATTGCCCGTGTTGAGCGGTCCGGGCACACTGCCTGGAGTATTGGCACTTTGGACGGTACCGCTGTTTCCCTGCACACTGCCGGTGGCAGGGCTTGTAACCACTCCGTTCCAGGATGTGCTGCCCGCACCGGAAGATGAACTGCTTCTTCCTGAACTGCCTGTGCTTTTTCCGCTGTATTTCACTACGGAGAATGCTGCCTGCGCTGCCTTTCCGTCCAGGAACAGGACTTTCAGCTGATGATCTCCGAATCCCAGTGTTTCAAGAGATGCGGGTTTGATTTTGAGAATGTAACTGTCATCCGTGACTGTATATCCTGTTTTTGCCAAGGCCTTTCCGTCTATTTCTACCGATTTGAGCTGTGAATACACCTTTGTGTCCTGGCTGCTGCGATGAACGGTAAAGTACGCAGACGCGCCGATTCCCTTTTTCCAGAGCTGTCCGTCTCCCTCTGTTACATAATAAAACGTATCTGTAATCGGTGTGAGGACATATTTGAAAGAACTGGCTTTGCCGGTTGCCGGATCTGTCCCAAGGGAGTTTGTGCCGTCCCACATCTGTGTGCTTTTCGCTGCAGAGCTGTTAACGTAAGCGGACCCTTCCTGGTATGAGGATACTGTAAGTTTTCCGTCCAGCGCCGTACCGGGGCCCATTGCCTCAAGGACAGCCTGGTCATTCATCCTGATTCCCGCAGCTTTCACTCCGCTGCCTTTTACGCCGGAGGCAAAACTGTGCACTTTTGTGCCTTTTCCTATTGTCAGTTCCCCCGTGCTGCTGATGCCGATGACCGTATTGCCCTTTACTTCAGCTGTCAGTTCTCCTCCGCCTTCCAGGCGCAGGTTTCCCTTGCCGTTTAAAATACCGATTCCGGATTTCTGGCCGGCTCCCGCAGCTGTTCCTGCAGAGATACGGTTGTTTCCTTTAAGGACGATACTTAAATCCTTTTCCATGGACGCAATGCCTGTCAGGACGCCCGATCCCGAAGCCGCGTTCTCACCGCCGCTGATAGCCGCGTTGGAAAGCGTCAGCCTGTGTGATGCGGGATCATAACTGACTGCCTTTTTACCGTCCCCCAGGATATCTTCACGGTTGCTGTCGCATACCTGCACGTTTCCAACCCAGATCTGGTATTTTGTATCCGGCATATTGGAAGGGGTCGCAGTATCTGCGTAGGCTGAAAAACTGAAAGTCAACGCTGCAGCTGCCATAATGCCGGCTGCGAAGACTGCCAGTTCACTCTTCCTGATTTTCTGAAATAAATTCATTCTGAACATTTCTCTCCCTCTTCCGGCAGACTGGCCGGACAGCAGGCTTTCCGCCTGTAAGTATAAAGCCTCATGCCTTTTCTCAGACATTACTATACCTTATTTTTTTTCAAAATGTGGGGTTTTAATTGAAGGTTAAGAAAAGTGTCAGAGACAAAAAAAGTCGTCAGAATATCGCAAGAAAACTTCTATAAAAAGAGCATGTCAACAGCAAACTTCCAATAAAGACATTCAAGCCGGAAAAAGAACCAGGCGGTATCTCTCCCGCTCCGCCCCGGGCCTGCCGTTTCCCGGTCTTAGGCCCGCAGACAGGAAAATACCGCCTGATTCCTATTTCTGTTCATTGGTTAATATCGCCTTGTCAGCCGTGTGATTCATCAGATCAGATTCCGCATGGTTGATTTTCCCATTTAGACATCCAGGTATTTCAGCACACCTTTACGGACAAATTTCTTCGGTGTCCAGCCTTCACGGCGTCTGGCAAATTCCCTGTCGGCTTCTTCTTTACTGCAGGATTTTCCGTCCATGCCTGTTACATTCACCGAACGCTCATAGACATTGATGGAAATCAGGTCTCCGTCCCGGATCAGTCCGATATTGCCTCCTTCCGCAGCTTCCGGCAGCAGATATCCCACACAGGGGCCTCTGGATGCACCGGAAAACCGTCCGTCTGTAATAATCGCCGTGCTGAGTGCCAGCGCAGGTTTGTTGCAGATGGCATCCGTGGCTTTCAGCATTTCCGGCATTCCCTTGGCTTTACGTCCCACATAACGCACCACAACGACCTCGCCGGGCTGTACAACATCTTTATAAATAGCATCTACTGCACTCTCTTCATCGTCAAACACCCTGGCTTTCCCCGTGAAATCATACATGGATTTGTCTACTGCGCAGTGCTTGATGACAGCACCCTGCTGAGCAATATTGCCATAAAGGATGGAAAAGCCGCTGTCTTTATCTTCCGGAGCGTCCACAGACTTGATGATATCCCGTGTACTCATGCGAATATTCCCCATCAGCTCGTCTGCCCGTCGGAAGTATCCGCCGGCTTCCAGCTGCCGGAGATTTTCTCCCAGTGTTTTCCCGGTTACCGTCATGAGATCCAGATCCAGGTATTCCTTCAATTCCATCATAATCCGTGGAATTCCTCCCGCCATCCAGAAATACCGGGTAGGCCAGGTACCTGCAGTCAGTACTTTTGTCAAAAGCGGTATTCCTTTGGATGCTTTCTCAAAATCCGCGTGTGTAATCTCGATTCCCGCTTCTTTCGCGATAGCAGGCAAATGCAGGATGGCATTGGTGGATCCGCCTATCGCGGCATGGATTTTAATGGCATTCAAAAACGCTTCCTTGCATAAAATATTATGCGGACGCAGGTCCTCCGCCACAAGGCCGGCCGCTCTGCTTCCTGCCGCAAAAGCCAGCCGCAGCATATAGTTTGAATCTGCGGGTGCCAGTGCGGAACCCGGAAGGGATAGTCCTAATGCTTCCGCCATGCACTGCATGGTGCTGGCGGTTCCCATATACTGGCATGCGCCGCATCCGGGGCAGGCATTCTGCTGGACGTAAAACTGGTCTTCCTGCGTCATTTGGCCTTCCGAGACCCGCAGATTTGTTTCATAACAGGAATCTGCCGAAATAAAGCCGGGGCCTGCAGCCATCGAGCCTCCCGGAATATGTATGGCAGGAATATCCAGACGTGCTATAGCCATCAGGTGACCGGGAATTGCCTTGTCACAGGAGGATGATGTGATCAGTCCGTCATATCCGGAGGCCATGGCATGGATTTCCGTCATTCCCGCAATCAGGTCCCGGGAAATCAGGGAATAATTCATGCCTTCATGTCCGGTGGCAACACCGTCACAAATGTCTGTTACCGTATAGACCGAAGGCATGCAGCCGGAAGCATAAAGCGCATTTTTAGCTGCTTCTGCAACCCTGCCGAGGTGCCGGCTTCCGGGATGGCTGTCTCCAAAGCTTGTATCAATTAAGATCTGGGGTTTGGCCAAATCCTCAGGGCTGCAACCCTTGCCCATCCAAAGAGGATCCACTTCCGGTCCCTTTGATCTCACAGTCTGGCTTTTCAGCATGTATAAGTCCCCTTTCTTTTATCCTTTCCCGTAAATCTTCCATAAAGCAAACACTATGGAAAACAGTGCCACTCCGTATTTAACCGGTTTCTGCGGAATCTTCCCGGCCATCCTGCTTCCGGCAAGAATACCGGCGGATTGTGATAAAGCCGCAATCATAAGAGGCAGACAGGTTTCTGCGATGGGCACGGCATTTCCGTACATCAGGAGAGCCGGAACGGAAATAAAAAGCGAATCAAACATCGCAATGCCGATCGCATATCGAATCGGAAATCCCATGAGTACAAGCAGCGGCATTACAATGACCGGACCTCCCGCCCCCGACATGGAACAGATCAGGGCAGTGAGAAATCCCATCATTACAAGGACCGGAACCGGGATCCTCAGCGCTTGCCTGTCGATTTTTTTGATAAACAGATCCTGTACGAAAATCATGATTCCTGAAATCAGGACCATTGTATACAGTACTGTGCTGATGTGTGATGAAATATAAAAACGTCCGATCCAGGAACCGCAGAAAGCACCTGCCAGAGATGCCGCGCCAAGCGGAAGCGCGATATTCATCGGCACTTCTCCCCGTGCATAATAATTCCTGACCCCGATTGCTCCTCCGATCAAAAAGACGCAATAGCTGATAAACAGGCTGTATGCGGGAGGATATCCGCAGTAATTCATCAGAAATAACGGCAGCAGAAAGCCTGAAACACCGCAGATTCCGATGACAAATCCTATCACCGCGGAAATAAAAGCTATGGAAATATACAGCATTTAACACCCTCGAAATATTACTGACAGCACGTTCTGTTTTCCTGAACTCACATGACACGCCGGCGCGTCTGATCATTATTCTATATGCTTTCCAATTATAGCAAAAATACGTAAGGCAAAAAAGGCTTGCGGCATTATTTGAATGCAAAAAAGAAGGGCATCCGTATAAACGGTGCCCTTCTTTCGGAAATATCCGCCGGTTATTTGACGGACTGTGTCCGGAGTTTAAGCCGGATTATTATTTGCGGCCATACTGCGGGTCATTATTGCCGGAGGTAGTGGTGAACATCTCGAGCATGTTGATCGGGTCGTTGAAGTCAGCGATCCAGCCTTCAC
>JAEEGL010822833.1_pt1 | contig 12229 bp, 8 predicted proteins | sample 9134231 | NCBI WGS metagenome assembly JAEEGL01 (sample SAMN16246548, study PRJNA631951) | gut metagenome | biome: gut microbiome; feature: rumen; material: fiber-attached | host: Bos | place: Iran: Karaj | collected 2018-10
GGAACTGGTTAAAGAAATCCTCATGAACGTAAAGCCAGAGGGATTGCTGCAATGATAAAGGTGATAGAAATGATGAAACACCTTCTTTTTATATGTGTTTTTTTGCTGTTGAGTGTTTTCACCGGTTGTAGTCCTCAGCCAGTAGAAGTTTCTCCAGCAGATATGGACAGTGGCGCACCTTTAACGGGCAAGGTAGTAAAGGTGGGTTACTTTAATGATGGCAATTTTATGAGTGGTGCCTCCCAGGATGCTGTAAAATCCGGCTATGGTTATGAATACCTTCAGGCGGTGTCAAATTATACGGGATGGCGCTATGAGTATGTTTATGGTAGCTGGTCAGAGCTGTACAAGAAGCTGCTTTCCGGTGAGATAGACCTTATGACTGACGTTTCCTACACTCCGGAAAGGGCCAGAGTGATTAATTATCCAAAAGAGGGCATGGGCCGTGAAATCTATTATATTGCCGTAAAAACAGACAATAATCAGATAGATGGTACGGATTTAAGCACTTTTAATGGAAAGAAAATCGGTGTGGAGGAAAGATCCATTCAGATAAAGTATCTGGAGGATTGGATTAAAGAAAATAATCTTGACTGCGAAATTGTCCCAATGGGTAGCGGAACGGATAATAAAATAAAGGCTCTGATGGAGGGGAAGATTGACGCTCTTGTCAGAACCCATTTCCGGGGGAAGGTAAATGGGATATCCAATATTGTGATGTTGGGGGATTCCGATTATTATCTTGCCATTTCCAAAAAGCGCACGGACCTTTTGGATGAGCTAAATCTTGTTCAGCCTAAAATTATGGCATCTCATCCTTATTTTTGGAATGATATGGAATATAAGTATTTCAAGGATGCCATGGTGGACCCAAGACTTTCCCCTGATGACAGGGAATGGCTGAATAACAAGAAGTACCTTCGTATTGGTTATTTAAACAATCATTTGCCTTTATGTGATAAAGGTGTCAACGGTGAAGTTCCGGATGGTGTTATTACTGCTGTAATGAATGCCATTTGTAAGAATATTGAAGTGGATCCTTCTATTATTACTTACGTGCCTTTTGATGACAGCGATAGTCTCAAAAACGCTTTGATTTGGGGAGATGTGGATGCTGCCTTTGGCTTCTACAAGGATCTGTGGTGGGCAGAAAAGGTGGGGCTTTCCCAGACCAACGACATTTTTACCGTTGGACTTCGAATGATAATAAGGGATGACTTTGACGTTAATAATGCTAAGAAAATTGCTCTTGCCAAGAATAAGCCAATTCCGAACTCCCTCATGTTGTCAGGAATATTTAATGGAAATTATGAATACGTATATTATAATTCTGTATCCGACTGTTATGAGGCGGTAAAAAGGGGAAAAGTGGATGCTACCATATCCAATGAATATGTGGCCCGAAAATACCTTCAGAAGAATAATGTATATAGCGGTCTGAAAGAGGTGGACACCTTTTCTGATGCAGGGGTATGCTTGTCTGTAAATCGCAATAATACTCACATGCTATCTATTTTTGAGCGGGGCATTGTCAGCCTTAATCAGCGCGAGATGGAAAAAGAGCTTTCAGCCAATGTTTTCTCCAGTGTTCGTTCCAATTTGCATGATTTATTGCAGGATTATTGGTGGATTTTGGTTATTCTGGGTGTTGTATTCCTGCTGATTTTGATTAATATGTACATTTTGAACCGTAGTCGCAAGCGCATTTCCAAGGTTAATCAGGTCCTGAGAGTTCAGACGGATCAGCTAAAGGTAGCCAATGACGAGCTGATGATGGCAAATGAGCACCAGGCGTATGCCAATGAGGAGCTGCTGGCCAAAAATGACGAGGTAAAGGAGCTGTTGGATAAGCAACGTAAGGCTATTTCAATTATTGAAAACAACCATGAGGCCTTGAAATCCGCCAACTGGCTTATTGAATTTGACCCGGTGGGGAATGTGGACAATGTTAACTGGAGTGACGGCTTACGGCATATTTTGGGCTATAGGGATACTAATGATTTACCAGATAATCTGGAGGCTGTTGTGGAATTACTTCATCCTGACGATCGGATGAAGGGTGGCAAGTACATTTGGGAAATTTTGCACAGTTATGATGACGATGTTAACATTGTTGACCATGAAATAAGAATAAAAACCAAGGACAGAGGCTATGTATGGTTCCGGGTTTATGCCCGCCTGTATAGGCGAAATGACGGCACACCTCTCAGATTGTATGGCGTATTGCAGGACATCAGCGAATACAAGAATATGATAGACCAAAAGGAGGAGGCGCTCTTAAAGGCCCAGCAGGCAAACCAGGCCAAGAGTATTTTCCTCAACAATATGTCCCACGATATTCGTACTCCAATGAACGGCATTATGGGATATACCACATTGGCTGAGGAAAATATCAGTAACACGGCTGAGGTAAAAACATATCTTGAGAAAATTAAGCTGGTAAGTAAGCATCTCCTGAGTCTTATCAATGATGTTCTTGATATGAGCCGCATTGAAAGTGGCCGTATTGAGCTGGACCCACAGCCAACAAATCTGATTTCTCTGGTGGATGAGCTGAAATCCATTCTACAGTCAGATGTGGAAGCGAATAAGCTGCAATTCCAGGTGGATACCAATGGAATTATGGATGATACGGTACTTTGTGATCGCCTCCGCTTAAAGCAGGTTCTTCTTAACCTCCTCAGTAATGCGGTGAAATTCACACCGGTGGGGGGCCGGGTTTCCATTAAGCTGTTCCAGAAGCCTGCAAGCGATGCCAACCGCTCAACCTTTGAGTTCCATGTGGAGGATACAGGCATCGGTATTGATAAGGACTTTATCGACAAGCTCTTTGTTCCGTTTGAAAGGGCCCGTAACAGCACAGTAAGCGGTATTCAGGGAACTGGCTTGGGCATGTCCATTACCAAGAGTATTGTGGATATTATGGGAGGTACCATTACCGTTGAAAGTGAGCCAAATAAGGGAACAAAATTTGTTGTTTCTGTGGCCTTTAAGACTATTATGCACCAGGATATGGATGTTAGTGTCAGGACCAAGGATAATTATGACTTTACAGGTAAGTCGGTGCTCCTGGTAGAGGATAACATGATAAATCAGGAAATCGCCAAGGCACTTCTTGAGGGTGTAAACTTTAAGGTGGATATAGCGGATAATGGCTCCCAGGCATTAGAAAAGATGAAGAAAGCCAAGGACGGACAATATGATGTTATCCTTATGGACATTCAGATGCCGGTAATGGATGGTTACAAGGCTACTGAGGCCATAAGGGCTCTTGACAATGATTACTGCAAGAGGATTCCTATTATAGCTATGACGGCAAATGTATTTGCAGAGGATAAGCTTAAGGCTATGAACGCAGGTATGAATGGTCATGTATCCAAGCCTATTGATACTCGTGAATTGTTTACCACCTTAAAATCCATTCTTACTGATTAAGCAGACTTAAAATTACCAACAGAAAAGGCATATACCCAGTTTGATGAAGGGTATATGCCTTTATTTTTTGTGGAGTAATCTATTACATTATATCGGTTATGTCTACAACATAAACAAAACACACAACTTCTTCGCCATTATAGGCTCTGCAACCTATTGAATCCAGATGACGGGTTTCGCCGTCCCGACGGGTAATGCTGAATTTGAAGGAACCAATATAGGAGGAGCTGGCGTTTAAGTCCTCAACTGTGCTGGCTACATCATCCCGTTCCTTCACGATAACGATATTCTTAATGGAGCCATCGGAGAAGGCTGTGAAGTTATCAAAGGTGTCACAGCCAAGAATATCCAAAACTTTTTCGTCAGCGTATAGGGTTTCAGCCTTTTTACTTGGTCGGAAGATATAGTAACCACATTCCAGACCTATGCGTTTATACTTTTCCTTAAAGTTGTCCATTATGTCACTGCGGATGTAATAATCCTTATGCTCCATTACCATTTCAATGGTGCCAAAAAGCTTATGAATATCGAAAGGCTTTGGAATATGAGCATTCATTCCAGCCAATAGTGCAGCGCGTTTATCCTCTTCAAAGGCGTTGGCCGTCATGGCAATAATAGGGATACTGGAATGGGCAGGCTCCTGCATACCGCGAATGGTGATGGTGGCCTTGTAGCCGTCCATTTGTGGCATTTGTACATCCATCAGGACTAAATTATAATACCCAGGATCAGAATTAGCCAGCATATCTACTGCTTCAACGCCATTTTGGGCATGTTCAACCTTAAAGCCCTGTGCCTCCAAAACAGTTTGGGCAATTTCTGCATTAAGCTCGTTATCCTCAGCCAACAGTATACGCATACCCTGGAATTTGGAGGTATCAATATCATTTTTCTTCTCCTCCAGACTATGCTGCAAGTGTTCCGGAGCAATTTTGTTTGGCATGAGGAGAGTAAAGCGGGTTCCCTTTCCCGGCTCACTTTCAACTGTAATACTGCCTCCCAATAGATCCACTAATTTTTTTACAATATGCATACCAAGCCCGGTACCGATAATACCACTTTGAGTGGTATTTTTTTCTCGGGTAAAGGCATCAAATATGGTATCCAGGAAGTCCTTTGGCATACCAATACCAGTATCGGCAACAACAACCTTAAAGATGGTGGTGCCAGGGGTGTCACATGGCTCCTCAGTAACATCGTAGGATACACTGCCACCGGGTGGGGTATATTTCAGGGAATTGCTGATAAGATTCAAGAGAATTTCCCTTACCTTGGTGGCATCCATCATTATATGGTTGTGCTCCACATTAAGTGAGTAGGTGAAATTCAGTCCCTTTTCCTTCATCTGTGCTTCAAAAACAGCATAAACCTCCGGTACTACTTTTTCCAGATTGATGCATGATTCTTCTACTGTTGCCTTGCCACTTTCAATACGGGCCATTTCCAGCACGTTATTTATTAGTGACAACAGGAATTTATTGGAGGACTGGATTTTTTCAATATAACTAAGGGCGAGCTCCTTATTATCGATATTTTTTTCCAGAAGGGTAGTAAAACCGATAATGGCGTTCATAGGTGTTCTTATGTCATGGGACATGTTGAAAAGGAAGGATGTTTTGGCTTTATCGGCCTTTTTCACATCTACAAGAGATTGAGTAAGCTTTCCCTGATATTCCTTCAGGGCAGTATTTTGCTCATCAATAAGCTGATTCTTTGCCTTAAGTCGACGATTGGTAATGGTCATAAAGAGGACAACCATTACAACGAACATCATGGCGATGATTCCCAATATACAGCTAACAAGATTGTTGGAGACAAATTTGTTAACGGAAAATGGCGCCATTGGCTGGTGACCTGCCAGCATAGCATCAATTTCACCGCTGTTTATCAGACCACGGCCCTTGTCAATCATGGAAATTAATGGAACATTTTCCTTGGAGGTGGCAAAGCAAAGTGGAACGGTTTCCATCATTGGTGTGTATTCCAGATCAGGATATGCCTGAGCATAAATAGCCAAGGTGGAGCCTAAGCCAATGGCACCTGTAGCCTTACCATTATGAACCGCCTCCATACAATCAAGGAGAGTATCACAAGGTATATAATTATTATCAAGATTATTGTGAATAGTATAGTTTTTTACATTTAATTTTTTCAGATAGGCAAGATTTTCAAATGCATCAGTGTAGGAAGTACCGGCCTTTCGGACCAGACCAAGCTGTGCGTCATATATATCGGTGGAAATTATTACATTGTCCCGGGCGGCCCTATCATAATCAAAGAAATACTGGATAAGGTCAATTTCCTTATTGCGCAAGGCTTTCAGCATATCCTCCCGGCTGTCAAACATGGAAAATTCCAATTGTACGTCATCGATATATAGAACCTTAAATATGCGGTTCATAGTATCAATAGAAGCACCTTTTAATTCTTTGCTGTTTGGGTCACGGTAAATAAAAGGTGGGTCATCAGCCAAGCAACCAACACGAATAACCGGATGCTGACTAAGCCACTGTAGCTCTGCAGAGGATAAGCTCTTTCTGATGGAAGCATAGGCAAAGTGCCGTTTACTGATGTCCGTAATAAAATAAGGATTGATGGACATCATCAGGCGGTGGGCATCATTAAGCTCCTTCAAAATATCAGGGCGGGCTTTATTTACTACAAGGTAAAAGTTGTCTTCTCCTATACTGCCGAAGGCGATAAAATGCGGTTTATTGTATCTGTTGGCAATAAGATTCAGGTCAACTTCTCCGGACCATAGAGCAGCCCGGCGGGCAGCACTGTTAGGATATTCTACAATTTCAGCATCCACATTATTTTTGGCCAGCCATTCCTTTAAAAGACCAATTTGCTTTGTACCCTTGGAGACGCCTATTTTCTTGTGCTGGAGTGTATCAAGATTGCCGGAAATAATCTCTTTGTTATGGTCCAGAAAATAGAGATAATAATTTTCTACTCCCATTGCTTCATTAGGGAATGCCACATACTTGGCCCGTTCTTCAGTATAGCTTACATCGTAGGCCAAATCTGCCTCGCCATCTCTTACAGCGTTGATACAGGCTGTAAAACCAGGATAGATTTTATACTCCAGATCCCAGCCGGAATATCGGGCAATGGTTTCAATATATTCGTAGGCATAGCCGTTTTTCCTGTTGTTACCATCATTTAATACGAAAATTTCATCAGCATCGTAGGCCGCAACCCTGACGGTCTTACGCTGGTTATCATCTTCTCCCTGGTTGGCATAAGCAGGCATTATCCAATAGGAAAGTAGCTGCACAGCCACCAAAAGAAGGCTTGTTATAATGAGAAATGATTTTCTTATATATCTGAAATTATTGAATTTCATATATGACCACTCCCTGTGAAAAACAGAAAGATAATTCTCGTCAAACAAATTATTTATAGGCAAATAATTCCTCCTTGTGATTATTCGACCTTGATATATGTTTTTCCTGCATTGTGGAGTAGTCTATTATTTTGATTTTTACTTCCGATAATGATAATTTATCGGAAGTAAATGTTCGCAATATATTTTGGGGATATATGGGGTTCATTTGCTTCGTTTTGGGGCTATAATATTTGTTGCCCGTTTGCTAAGTACCGGGTTATCTTCCATATATTTCATGGCTGATATTATGTTTTGCTGTCTGAGGGTTTGCTGCACCAGCTTAATATCATTAGTGGCCTTAAAAAGATTAGTTCCACAGCTGTTTCTTAAAAGATTTGCTGATGATCCGGAAACCTTTAATCCGGCTTTATCAAGGGCATTGTTTATAATAAGCCGCATGCCGTTTCTGGAAAGCCTGCCGGCAAAATTATTCTTGGAATTGGAAATAATTAAGGGTGCCAGCTTGCCTATCAGTTCATCAACTATAGACGCAGGAATACTGTTAATGTAATCCATCAGTACATTAATAGTTTCCTGGCAGGGATAAATCTGCTGTGGATCAGCGGATTTCTTGGTATCAGTGGGATGTAATTCTATTGTATATTTCTGCCAGTTAATGTCCTGCATATTAAGTCTGAATATATCAATGGGACGAAGCCCTTCAACGCTAAAAAGGTATAATATCAATGTATTGCGGTTTCGCACAAAGTCATCAGGCTCGTTATTATAGGCGTTGCACACCACCTGTAGTTGATTCATATCCAGATAATAACGCAGGGTTGGTGGATTTCCCCCCTGAGTCTTTATATGATTACAAGGATTTGTAAATATTAGGCCCTGCTGCAAAGCAGCCCGATAAAAGGCTTTCACGGCAGCCATTTTTATGTGAATGGTAAGGGGCTTATACCCCATGTCCAACAACTCTTGATAATACATGCTGATCTGCATTTCCGTCATGTGTATAGGATGGCGGTTATCTCGGTGACACCAGTCCAGGAATAAACGAATATGCTTAAGATAGGCATCAAGGGTGTCCTTTGAGGGTTTTCCCTTGGCGATGCATGGAATGATGTATCTATTAATATTGGTGATAAATTTATGAACAGAGATCATATCGTCACTCCTTACTGTAGGTAATTATAATTACCTACAGTAAAAGTATAACACCCCAAACTATAGAAATTCAACATACTATTATGGTATATTTAAAAATTTTACACAACAAAAAAAGGAACACTGCCGGCTCATAACCAGTAATGTTCCTCTTAAATATCTTTAACACTTTTTCATATCAATAATAAATCCGATGGTCTTCCCTGGACATCTTTCTTACCTTAAAGAAGGCATGGGCGTACAAACCCAGGATAAAGATGAAGAATACCCCCACCATAATATCATCCTCAGTGAGAAGGCAAAAATCGTAAAAACCATGGAGCACAGTTGGAATAAACAGGGCCAGCTTCAGGCTTCTGTCCTTCACCTTCCGATCCATGCGATGGAGATATTCCTTGGCCTGACCATAATAGATACCCATGAAAATGGCAAATACACCGTGACCAGGAATGGATGTAAAGGCGCGGCCAATGGCGATACCTATTCCTCCATCCAGCACATACATGATATTTTCCAGAATTGCAAACCCCATGCTGACACATACGGCATAAACAATGGCATCAAAGCGATAGTTAAAATTTGGATGGGTCCATGTGAGCTTTTTCAATACAAATAGCTTGCAGCCCTCCTCCATAAGGGCCACACACAGCAGTGCCTCGAAAAAAGCATATTCCACAGTACCGGAATAAAGAAGCTGATCCAGTATTCCCCCGGCAATAAACTCCAACAATACGGCAGGAAAACAGCAAATGGCACCAAAGCCAATGAGCTTCATCAAAAGCTCCGGTGGTTCCTTTTCAATCTTATCCAAGCTGTAAATATAGTACAAAAATGCCAATCCCGGCACTATAGCCAGATTTACCAATATATCGTACATATAATATTAATCCTCCTGCTCCGGCAATGCTTCCACATCCCGGAATTTTTTCATAAGTACATTGGTACGGGTATTAACGAGAGCCTCAAATTTATTGCTCACCTGCCCAAACTGCTTATAAATGGCCTCCATGGCCTCGTTATATTTTATCAGCTCGCTTTTGACCTCCCCCAGTGTTTTCCATACCTCGTTGGACCGCTTCTGAATAGCCAGGGTGCGGAAACCCATCTGCAAGCTGTTCAGCAGGGCTGCCATAGTGCTAGGCCCCGCAATATTAACCTTGTATTTATGCTGAAGCCCTTCCACCATGCCGCTGTCCACTGCATGGGCATACAGCCCCTCAATTGGCAGGAACATAATGGCAAAGCTGGTGGTATAAGGAGGCTTCAAATATTTAGTGGCAATATCCTTGGCTTCACTTTCAAGACGCTTCTCCAGCTCCCGCTGGGCCTGTTCAACCAGAGCCTTATCCCCGGTGGTCTGGGCATCAAGCAAATGGCTGTAGGAATCCATAGGGAATTTAGCGTCAATTGGAAGGTATACAGTTTCCCCCTCCATTCCCGGCATCTTAATGGCAAATTCTACCCGCTTGCCGCTGTCAGGCACCGTCTCCACATTTTCCTCAAACTGATCCGCAGTTAATATATCAACCAGAATATTTTTCAACTGGTATTCTCCCAGCACTCCACGGGTTTTCACTCCACTGAGAACCTGCTTCAGGCTGCCTACATCATTGGCCAGTGCTTGCATTTCCCCCAGACCCTTATATACCTGCTCCAGCTGGGCACTTACAGTCTTAAAGGAAGCAGCAATGCGCTTTTCCAAAGCGGTCTGCAGCTGCTCATCCACTGCTCCTTTTATTTCCTTAAGATTTTTGTCCAGCTCTCCCCTAAGGTCAGCAATGCCCTTTTCCGTTTCATGACGAACAGATACCAGCCCTTGATTAACACTGTCCTTTATTTCCTTCAGGCTCTGGCTGTTGGCATTGTCCAACTGCATAATATTGCGGCAAATGTCCTCCTTGGTCATCTGCTGGCCGTCCCCCAGGGCCTTCTGCATATTCCACAATACCTGTTCAGCCCTGGAATTATCCGGCTTATTCATAATTAATACTGCAAGCATAGCAATAATAATAACCAAAAGCACTATTATAATATATGAAATTTCCATAAAATTCTACCTCAAAAATCTCCATATAAAAGGCTCCCCGCAGGGAGCCATTTTTCATGCTGTTTTCTTTGGATATACCCCAATAGTTCCCTTATTAATAAATGGAAAAATCTCACCCAGGCGACGCATTACAACAGCCACCACCAAGGTCACAAGAACCACTTCAAAATACATGATTATGGCAGGCACCGCGTTAATCTTAAGATTAATTTTCTCATAAAATAGTGAAATATAGGTGATAGCCACAGGATGGGCCAGATACATAAAATAAGAATGCTTGCCCAAAAGGGAAAGCACAGGCTTTAATTTATCCGGCAATCTCCAAATGGTGAAAATAGTAAAGAAGAACAGGCAGGCCCCCAGAGTATAGATTATACCTGTTGGACAAAGCTGATGTGCTGTATTTACACCCTCCAGCGGTGTATAGCCCTTGCTGTTCAGCAAATAATAATAGTAACTCAGATGAGCTGCCAAACTCAGCCAGAAAAAGGCCACAATAGAGCTACGGTATTTCTCCATAAAGATCATGAATTTATCCATATTTACTGCCAGATAGCCACCCAGCAGGAAGATAAATACATAATGGATCACCCAATAATTCAGATGATACAGGGCAAATGGCCTGAGATAAACATTCTCCACAGCCCAGGAGTTCCACATAAAGCACAAATAATAGTTAACAGCTATCTGGAATACCAGCAACAAAGCCAGCTTGGCAACATTCAACCGTTTAACGGCCCATACCCAAAGTGGCATCAACAAGTAGAACCAGATCAGCAACACCATAAAGTAAAGCTGGTAATTGGCAAGACCAAAAAACAAATCATATAATATCGTAATTGGCTTCAGTGGGCTGTAATCCTTCCACAAAACACAGTAATGAAGGATATAAAACAAAGACCATACCACATATGGTACCACCACAGCCTTGTACCGGCGCTTTAAAAAGTCCATATATACAAAAGGCTTGGTCATGTCCATGTTATAAAACAGGCCAAAAGCTGAAATAAAGAAGAAAATAGGTACACTAAATCTGGTAAATATCTCCAGCAATGCCACCAGATGGGCATTGCCCGGAGCATCCGGTGTGAGATGCTGTCCTAAATAAGCTGAGCCTATATGAATACCGATAACTCCCAGCATGGAGATACCCCTAATAAATTCTATGGCCTCTAAACGCGGCTTTTTCATCAAAAAACTCCCAATTTGTAATTTATTCTACAATGTAGTCTATATGAACAGTGGCACTCACATCCATGGTACCCGCCTCCAAAGGAGTGGTCACGGCACTGATGGCCAACATGTCCCTGGCATTTTTTCCCAGTCTGGTATTATCTCTGGAAGTAACGGAGCCAACATTTTCCGTTACCAATTTAATACCAATAATTCGCACCCCAAGGGCACTAGCAAGGATATCCGCCTTGTTTCTGGCATCCCTCACAGCCTCCTTTAAGGCTGCCCGACGCAAGGATTCAGGCTCCTTCACATCATAACTGAGGCTGTCAATACGGTTAGCACCGTTGTTTAAGGCTGCATCAATAACATTACCGGCCTTAACCACATCGTCTACCCTTACTGCTATATAGTTTGTAGCAGTACAACCTACCATCTCAGCAGGCTTTCCCTCAGAATAGTTGTATATTGGGGTCAGATCAAAAAATGCTGTCTTAATATCACTTTCCTTGACCCCCAAATTCTTTATGGCTGTCAGAACAGAGGACATTTTATTGGCATTCTCCTGTTGAGCTGCCTTGGCATCCTTCGCTGTGGTTTCAATACCTATACGGATATCTGCCACATCAGGGCTGGTAACAACCTTGCCATAGCCACTCACGGAAATAACAGAAGGCTCAGCGTACTGACCGCTTGGTGCAGCACCGGCAATGGCTCCAATACCCAGACATAGTATAAAACACATTATCATGGTGTAAAGCTTCTTACTCAGCATAAAATACCTCCTCTGAAAAAAACATTTTAACACGCTTGATATTATACCATATCTGCCAAGTTACTTCATTAAATGTGTATAAGAAAACCCTATGCCGGGTTACTGTTTAATAACCTCACACATAGGGTCTGTCATATGCCTGACTATTCTTTAAATCAGCAAACAGTTTGAATATTGCTATTTATATGGCTCTGACCATATTCATATATATATTTTACAAAATCTTCCTCGGTCATAGGCTTAGAGAAATAATAACCCTGAATCATATCTGCACCATAATTTCTGAGAACCTCCA
>JAEEGL011381243.1_pt1 | contig 12229 bp, 12 predicted proteins | sample 9134231 | NCBI WGS metagenome assembly JAEEGL01 (sample SAMN16246548, study PRJNA631951) | gut metagenome | biome: gut microbiome; feature: rumen; material: fiber-attached | host: Bos | place: Iran: Karaj | collected 2018-10
GGAGTCGTGCCTCCTCAACCAGGAGTACATTTGGGACAAGAACTTCACCGTAGCTTCCTACCTGAAGTCGGTGGACAAGGAACTGACGGTTACCGACTTCAAGCGCTTCACCCTGCGCGCCGAGTAATCCGCCGGATTCATTGACAACGGAAGTGGACTTCACAATGAAAGTCCACTTCTTTTTTATTTATATTTCATAGCAACCGGCTCACGGTTGCGTCGTCTCGGGCACCTCGACAACCACCTTATAAAGCATTTCGGGAATGTGGAAGTCGGCACGTTCGCGCTCAACACGAAGGAGGGAGTACCACACGACTTTCTCAGGCCCGTCAAAATCAGCACGGAACACACCCATGTAGAACTTGTCTGTCGGGATTCCCAACTGTAGCATCTCGCTTGTCGAGAGGCGACCCGCAACAATGTACTTTGCATCCTCCAACGCCGTCTCGATCTGCAACGTCTGGAAGCTCCAGTCGTAATCGAACTGGCGATAATAATTCGTGACATAATCCAAGGGTCTTCCGCGCGGGTCGATTTCCATGCTGTAATACGTCTCCATGCCCGGAGTCGCCGACAGGAAGATTTCGGCACGGTCTTCATTGCAGACATCCAGTTTCTTCTCGAAGGGTTCCTGCAGGGTGATGGTCTTGTCCAGCACCTGAAACTTGAAGTAGAAATAGTGTGGCGACAGGTAGCATTGGAACTCCGTCTCGTCTTCCAAGTCACCACTCCACGGAGCAGAGAACGCCTTCCTGACAGGCACATTGTCCCAGATTGGGGCGGAGATAATCTGTCCCGTGTCGGGCTCGGCAGTCCGCCACGACATGGTGAACACTTCGGGCGAAGCCTCGTTCTTCCCGGTTTCATTTGTACAGGCAGCAAGTACTACAAGCGCCAGCGCAATGGAGAAAAGTGAATGTTTCATTGTATCGAATTTGTTGTTACGTGGTGCAAATATACGATTTTGTCCCTTTACTTTTGCATTTGAACGGGAAAAAGTGTACTTTTACGTGCCAAAAACCTTCATAAGATGAAACTACGCATTACGAGAATCGTCCTCTCCCTCCTCCTGCCGCTATGCATCACGGCATGCGTGCAGCAGCAATCGGAATACCGAATGCACGGCGTCGTGCTCTCCGTCGAAGACCTTGAAACTGCCGACTGGCCACGCATCGCCCACGAGAACGGCATCAACACGCTGGGGACGCACATCACTCCCGAGCAGGTGCTCCGTTTCTGGGAATCGGAACGGGGACGGAAGTTCCAAGAGGAATGCCGGCACTACGGCATCATGGTGGAACACGAGCTGCATGCGATGAGTGCGCTCTTGCCTCGCGAACGCTTTGCCGAAGACTCCACGATGTTCCGAATGGACGAGCACGGACGCCGCACAGCGGATTATAACTGCTGCGTAAGTTCCGCCCGCGCACTTGACACGATTGCAAGCCGTGCACTCTTTTACGCGCAGCACCTGACAGCCACGAACCATCGCTACTATTTCTGGCTTGACGACGGCGCCCCCATTTGCCAATGCCCCGAGTGTGCCCAGTACTCGGCCAGCGAGCAGGCGCTCATCATCGAGAACCGCATGCTACAGGCCATTCGCACCTTCGACCCCGAAGCCACATTGGCCCACCTTGCCTATTTCTCCACACTCCCGGCACCGCGCAAGGTGAAGCCACTCGAAGGCATTTTCCTCGAGTTCGCACCCTTCCAGCGACGCTTGGACAAGCCCCTCACCGACTCCCTCAGCGAAGTTGCCAATATCGGTTGCAATGCCAAGAACCTCGATTATCTGAGGGAGAATCTGGAGGTGTTTCCTGTCGAGACGGCGGTAGTGCTTGACTATTGGCTCGATGTCTCGATGGCCAGCGGATGGAAGAAGCCTGCGGTGGAGCTCCCTTGGCACGGCGATGTCTTCCGTGCCGACGTGGCCACCTACAGAAGCATGAGCATACGCCACATCACCACCTTCGCCGTCTATATGGATTCCACCTACTTCGCGACCTATCCCCAACCAGTGTATCTGAAGGAATACGGGGATGCACTGGTAAGGTAAATAACAGATTAGAGATTAGAGATTAGAGAATAAAGCAAATAGATTATGAAACGACTCATTCCCCTGTGCATCCTGTGCATCATTTCACTGCTTACTGCGTGCAAGCAACCCACAAACAGACAAGACAATCAAACTGAGAATAAAATGAAAGACTGGAAGACAGCACTGAACGAGAAGATGCCCCTTTTGGGCCACCGCAACTGGATAGTCGTCACCGACATGGCCTATCCCCTGCAGACAAAAGCCGGTATCACGACACTGATGGCCGAAGAACCATACGACGAAGTCATACGGCAAGTGAACGCTCTGATAATCGAAAGCCCCCACGTCATTGCCCACATCTATCAGGACGAGGAGCAAGAAGCCATAACCGAAAGCATGGCACCCGGATGGGACAACTACAGGAAAGCCCTTGCCGAAGCGCTCGATCTGAGCCATGTCACCTACTTCCCCCACGAAGAACTCATCCGCAAGCTCGATGAGGTAAGCCTGCTCTATCAGGTTATCATCATTAAGACCCGACTCACACTACCCTATACCTCCACGTTCTTTGAACTGGATTGCGACTACTGGGACGCAGAGAGAGAAGCAGCCATCAGGAAATAATTGAAAAGCCATGAAGTCAAAACACATCCTCGCATCCGTTCTCATATTGATTTCGTGTCAGAACGTTTCGGCCTACACCAGTACGGAGATAGACCGTTTCAAGGCGGTCTTCATCGAATACCCCAAACATGTGCCTACCTCAGCAACCATAGATGCACCTGTGACAGGCAATGGCGACATTGGACTCACCATGGCTCCCTCGGCCGGGAAGTTGATATTCTATGTGGGAAAGAACGACTTCTGGAAAGCTGTCCCCTCTTATCCCGATGGAAAAGTGGCCCTGCCCGGAGGCCTCACTATCCGTTCGGAGATTCTCCAGGATTGCACTTATTACGCCGAGCAGCTGCCTGGGAGTGCCGAAATCAGAGCCGTGTTCAAGACTGCTGACAATGAGCTGCGCCTAAGTGCATGGGTTGCAGCCTTAGACAATAAAGTGATCATCGAGCTTGAGGCCACGAAGCACACCCCGCTCAGTTTGGAGTTGTGGACGCCTCAGGATGGCGAGTCCGTCACGTCGAATGGCGTGGAAAAAGGCTGTACATGGGTTCACCGCTCCTTCGAGAATATCAAGTATCTGGAATGGCCTACCCACATGGCAATGGCTCTGAACCATGAGAACGGAAACCTTGTACTCCAGCCAGGGCAGAGGCAGAGACTTGTCATCGCCATCTACACAAATCACGACACAGCGCAATGGCATGAGTCGGCCATTCGGGGAGCCTCTTCGGCTACCGACCAGTTACTGGACCAGACAAAGTCGCAGCACCGCCAGTGGTGGGATGCGTTCTGGGCACTCTCGGGCATCAGCATGGACGACGAATTTCTGGAGAAGTACTACTACCAGTCCCAGTACCTCTTCGCCTGTGCCTCCCGCGAAGGGAAGTTCGCCCCCGGCCTCTGGGGACCGTTCATCACCAATGACGACCCCGCATGGGCAGGCGACTACCACCTGAACTACAACTATCAGGGACCCTACTGGGCCAGCTTCTCCTCGAACCATATCTCGCTGACCGAGAACTATGACCAGCCCATGCTCGACTATATGGAACAAGGCCGTTGCCACGCCTGGAACATGTTCCATTGCCGAGGTATCCTCTATCCCGTTGGTCTGGGACCGAAGGGACTCTGCAGCAGCGCATGGCCTCGGAACCAGGAGAGGATGAAAACCTATGGAAACGCACCGAACACAATAGAAGACGGCGTCATGTTTTGGCAACAGAAGACCAACGCCTCATTCGTGGCAGCCAATATGATGATGCGCTTCTACTCGACCTACGACAAGGCATACGCCCGGAAAATATACCCCTTCGTGCTGGCATGTGCCGACTTCTGGGAAGACTACCTGACACTGGAGGACGGCCGCTACGTGGTTCGCGGCGATGTCTTCCACGAGACTCCGCCCTGGAACAACTACGAGGGCGACTTCAACTGCGTTGTTTCGCTGGGTATGGCCCGCATGACATTCCAGAGCGCAGACGTCCTGAGCCGTTTCCTGAAGAAGGACAAGGGGCGCAGGGCTAAGTGGAACGACATTCTCAGCAAGTTCAGCGACTACCCGGTAGGCCTGAATGACCAGGGTCGCCTCAGCCTGAACCACCGCGAGAAGGAGGGAGAAAAGCCAAGTGGCATCACCCGCATACACATGCACGGCGTACTGTTGCCCACCGGCCAGACCGGGCCGAACCTCACCCCCGAATACAATAAAATCATGCTGGACGACCTGCACGACTGGAAAGCATCTGGAGGCAATGACTGGGGTAACTCCATGGGCAACGGCATCGAGACCGTCTATCCAGGAGCCGCACGCATCGGCTACCCAGCGAAGGAACTGCTTGAACATCTGAAGGATAGAATACGCATGGGCGCTTACCCTAACTGCTATATCCATGCCGCTGGTGGGGGCATAGAGACACTATCCGCCGTGCCCGGCACAATCAACGAAATGATGATGCAGAGCTACGAGAGCATTGTCCGCATCTTCCCCAACTGGGACCGCACAATGAACGGCTCGTTCACGAACCTGCGCGCCTACGGAGCCTTCCTCGTCTCATCTTCGATAAAGAACGGAGAGATTCAGTCCGTAATCCTGAAGAGCGAGAAAGGGCGTCCCTGCAAGTTGGAAAACCCATGGCCGGGTTGCGAAGTAAAAGTCACCAGAAACGGGAAAGCGTGGCATACACTCCAAGGCAACATTCTGAGCTTCAAAACCAGACCGAACGACACATTCCGCTTGTCGAAGAATTCTGCATCTGCATTATGAATTATGAATTATGCATTATGAATTATGCATTATGAATTATGCATTATGAATTCTCAGAACTTACTCTTCTGAAGCCGCTTCACCCGCTTCTTGTCGCGAGCAAGGCGCTGTGCGTATGGCAACATGCGGTCGGCATAGTCGGTAGTAATCCACGTCACGCCGTAGGCCGTCGCCCAGTCAATCAGATACGGGTCCTCGCACATCCACAGGTACGTGTCTAAGCCCAGCTGACGCGCCTCGTCAATCCACCCAACGTGGTTGAAGAAGACGTTCAGGTTGTATGAGATGGCGGCAAAGCCAAAGTCCTTGGCACGCTGCGGGGTCACCTCCTCATTGACATTCCCCGAGTTCAGAATCACGTAGCTGCCCGGCGCCAGGCGCACGAACTCCTTGCAGGCATGCAGGCTGAAAGAGAGAAACATCAGCTGGTTCATCATATTCATTTCGCGGGCAAGAGAGAGCACCTTCTCGATAACCTGCGTCTCAATCTGAGGTGTGGCATGCCCCTTCAATTCGAGTGCCAACTTAAAATCAGGCGTCTTGCGTGCCTGTTCGAACCATTCGCGCAGCGTCGGAATCTTGTTCCCGCCCGGCAAAGTGAACGACTTTATCTCGGCAAGCGTACTCCCCTGACAACTCAGTTTGCCGTTTATCTTGTTATCATGACGCACCACCAGCTCGCCATCTGTCGTCATGTGTACATCAAATTCGCAGGCCTCAAGACCCATTTCGTGGTGTAACCGCTGCGCCTCACGCAGAGCATCCAAGGAGTTCTCATCGACTGCCGGATTTGTATAAAAACCCCTGTGGGACAGAATGTGTGGCTGGCCCGCCGCTACTGCAGCCCATGCGAGGGCAACCAGAAAGAGAGACAATGGCTTCATATACGGATAGTTCAAAGGTTCTACAATTTCACATGTAATGGTTCGAAAAAGTTGAATGGTCAGTGTCAAGAAGTGAGTCGGAAGGGACTCGAACCCTTGACCCGCAGCTTAGAAGGCTGCTGCTCTAATCCAACTGAGCTACCGAACCATCATGCCTCGTTTTGCATACCAACGATGCAAATCGCCTGCAAAAGTACAAAAAGAATTCGACATACAAGCAAAAGACAAGGAAAAATCGTAACTTTGCACACCGAAAAGCCATAAGGCGAGAGACACAGGAATGGATTCATCCCACGGCTCCGACTCGTCCCTCAACGCCCTCGGCACACTTGGAACGGCCGGAATGAGCGAACAGATTCGTCTGGAGAGGGAAGGACGCACACAAATCTATTATAAGGTATGCGTCGAGGGACGATATTATTTTATGAAAGCCCTGCGTCCCGCATATGCAAAGAAGGAATACTACCGCGAGATGATGCGCAAAGAGTACGAGCTGGGCAGCCAGCTCCACTCCGATTATGTGGTCTATGACCTGAGCGGTCGCCGCGTGTCTGGCGAGAAAGCAAAGAATGGAATCTATATTATCAACGGAAAGAAAATACTGGTAAAATGAAGACATATATGAAACCCGAAGTGCAGGTGCACCGCATCCGCCTCGCACACCACTTGATGGAAACGAGTAACATCCGCGTCAATCAGGCAGAAACTGCCGATCACTACGATGTGAAGGGCTACACAGGGCCGCCTCATCCGGCAACGTCTGGGACAATGAATGGTAATCCACAAAACGCTGTACGTAGAAACAGCCCCCTCATGTCACACGACTGAGGGGGCTGTTTCAGTTCACTTGGTTGGCTATAACATAATCTCTGTCAACACGGAGCATACTGTCCGTCTTCATGCTGCAAAGAAAGTAAGAATACGGTGCATATCCCGATCCGAAGTTTGGTATGTGCGTTCCAAACTTGTGAACGTACGTCCCAAACCTTGGAACCCGTATTCATAACCCTGGAAAACTCTATGCAATCTAGTCAAAGATGGCGCAATCTACAAACTTATTATCATCTACATCTTGCTGAATCAATTCGAAATGTATGTATGATTCTTGGAACATAGTTGTAGAAAGACGTGCAATAGTCTCTACCACATTATGGGCGATTCCAACTGTGGTCTTTTGAGCAATCATTTCTTCACACTCAATGAGTATCTCTGTATTGACGCAAAGGCAGATTTCACCTTCGAGGATTTGCAACCAGATTTTATGAAAAGGGCTTCTGCTTGGCAAGGATTGCAGAAGGCAATTAGTATCAAGAACGATGTTCCGCATAACGATAAGGAGTACGCATATGTTCTGCGCCCCATTGATTGATGGTTTCCTCGTTAATACGTCCCTCTTCCCAGAGTTTATCAATCTCCTTCTGGGCCTTGTCCGCAAAGAACAAAGCAATCATGTTCCGAAACTCGTTGAATTCGGCCTCGGACGAAATGTTGTTTATTGCACTCAGCACCTCCAATCGTGCCATATAATCGTAGGACATAGGACTTTGTTATTAAAAACCGTTTGCAAAAGTAATGCTTTCCTCTGAATTTTGCAAGAGATAACGGCGTAAAAATGCTACGGACAATGAAAAGAGGGGAAGAAGAATTCCACTCAGCCTCTCGGCATTTTATGCCGCACTCGACGTCTTTATGCGACATAATCAACGCCGAAAGCGAAAAATCCTTGGGGAAATGGCGCGCAAGTCGGGCTTTTTATGTACTTTTGCAGGGATTTTGGTAAAAAGACAAAAGAATGAACAAAATTATCCAAAAGGAACAATTCAGCGAGAAAGTATTCAAGTTGGTAGTCGAAGCTCCCCTGATAGCCAAGGCAAGGAGGGCTGGACACTTTGTTATAGTACGCACGGACGAGAAGGGAGAGCGTATTCCCCTGACCATCGCCGAGAGCGATGCACAGCGAGGCACCATCACACTCGTCGTACAAACCGTAGGCAAAAGCACCACGAAGCTGTGTGCTCTGAACGTGGGAGATTATATCGCCGATGTGGTGGGACCGCTGGGTCGCGCCACGCATATCGAGAACTTCGGTACCGTAGTGTGTGCCGGCGGAGGTGTGGGCGTAGCCCCCATGCTGCCCATCATCCAGGCACTGAAACGTGCAGGCAATCGTGTCGTGTCGGTTTTGGCAGGACGCAGCAAAGACCTGATTATTCTGGAAGACGAAGTCCGGAAGAGCAGCGACGAAGTCATCATAATGACCGACGACGGCAGCTACGGCAAGAAAGGCGTAGTGACGGTAGGCATCGAGGAAGTGATTCAGCGCGAGAAGGTGGATAGGGTGTTTGCCATCGGCCCCGCCATTATGATGAAGTTCTGCTGCCTGTTGACAAAGAAATACAACATCCCGACCGATGTCTCGCTGAACACCATCATGGTGGATGGCACGGGCATGTGTGGCGCCTGCCGCATCAGCGTGGGCGGCAAGACACGTTTCGTCTGCGTAGATGGCCCCGAGTTCGACGGTCATCAAGTGGATTTCGACGAGATGCTCCGTCGCGCGGGTGCGTTCAAGGCTGAGGAAATGGAGAAGGACTCCCCCACCCCCAGTCCTCTCCCGACGGAGGAGCGCAATCAGGAGGCGAGTGTAACGACTCCCTCCCCTCAGGGAAAGGATGGGGAAGGCGTCACCTCCCTCACCGACCGCAACGCCCCTTGGCGAGAGGAGCTGCGCAAGAGCATGAAGGCCAAAGAGCGTACATCCATCCCGCGCTGCCAGATGCCCGAACTGGATCCCGTCTATCGCGCCACCACACGCACGGAGGAGGTGAACAAGGGACTTACCCACGAACAGGCACTCACGGAAGCCAAGCGCTGTCTCGACTGCGCAAAGCCGACTTGCATGGAGGGCTGTCCCGTGGGCATTAACATCCCGTCGTTCATCAAGAACATCGAGCGTGACGAAATACTGGAGGCCGCACGCGTGCTGAAGCAAACCTCCTCGCTTCCCGCAGTTTGCGGACGTGTCTGCCCTCAGGAGAAACAATGTGAGGCCCAATGTATCCACCTGAAGATGGGCGGACAGGCTGTCGCCATTGGCAACCTGGAACGCTTTGCTGCCGATTACGAACGCGAGAGCGGACAGATGTCGTTGCCCGAAGTGGCTCCGAAGAACGGGAAGAAGATTGCTGTCGTAGGCTCGGGCCCCAGCGGGCTGAGCTTTGCAGGCGATATGGCCAAGATGGGCTACGAGGTAACCGTCTTCGAGGCGCTGCACGAGATTGGCGGCGTGCTGAAGTATGGCATTCCCGAATTCCGTCTGCCCAACAAAATTGTCGATGTGGAAATCCACAACCTGGAACTCATCGGCGTGCGCTTCGTAAAGGACTGTATCATAGGCAAGACAATAACTGTCAAGGAGCTTGAGGAAGAAGGATTTGCAGGAATCTTCGTAGGCTCGGGCGCAGGACTGCCGAACTTCATGGGCATACCCGGCGAGAACTCGAACGGCATCATGTCAAGCAACGAATACCTCACACGCGTGAACCTCATGAATGCTTCTAACCCGGACTTCGACACGCCCGTAAGGAAAGCCCGCAACGTGATGGTCGTGGGCGGAGGCAATACCGCAATGGATTCGTGCCGCACCGCCAAGCGACTAGGAGCCGAGCGCGTCTTCATCGCATACCGGCGCAGCGAGGCCGAGATGCCTGCCCGACTGGAAGAGGTGAAACACGCCAAAGAGGAGGGCATCGAATTCCTGACCCTCCACAATCCCATCGAATATCATGCCGACGAAAAGGGCAATGTCACCGAGGTGGTGCTGCAGAAGATGGAGTTGGGCGAGCCCGATGCCAGCGGCCGTCGCAGCCCGCAGCCAATTCCCGGTGCCACAGAAACCATCGCTATCGACCAGGCAATCGTGGCTGTAGGCGTAAGTCCGAACCCCATCGTGCCGACATCCATCGAGGGACTTGAGCTTGGCCGCAAGAACACCATCGTCGTGAACGAAGGGATGCAGACGAACATCCCGACCATCTTTGCCGGAGGCGACATCGTGCGCGGTGGAGCAACCGTCATTCTGGCAATGGGCGACGGACGACGGGCTGCCGAAGCGATGGACAAATTCCTGAAAGAGAAACAAAACTAAACAAGCAACAATATGAAAACGTTCAACAAAGAAACGATGAAAGGGAGTACAAGAAGAATCGTGACGATGCTCGTGGGCATCGCATGCACACTGCACATGTTTGCATGGGAACGGGAAGCCATCTGGCCCAAAGGCAAGATGCCCGATGCACAGCCCCACCAGATTGCGGCTATGCTCGACGAAGCACGTTCCGAAAAGTTCAAGGCTGACAAGCATCGTGTGGCCTACCTTGAGTGGTTCGAGGCGCCTGCAAAAGAAGTGAAGAACAACGGATGCATGATTCTCATCTCGGGCGGAGGCTACTACACGACCTGCGACATGAATCTCATCAAACTGTGGCACGAGACGTTCACGAAGCTGGGCTTCCAATGCGTGAACTTCGTGTATCGTACACCGCGCCCCGAAGGTCTGCCCATCTATCAGACCGCTTGGGAAGACGGACAGCGTGCCGTGCGTATGGTGCGCAGCGAGGCTGAGAAAAGAGGCTTCGACCCTGAACGCATCGGTGTAATATCGATGTCGGCAGGCTCGCATCTGGCCACCCTGCTTGCCACCAGTTCGCAGACACCCGCCTACTCCCCTATCGACAAGCTGGATGAAGTGCCTTGCCACATCAACTGGGCACTCATCAACGCACCGGCATACGTGACCACCGACGGCGAAACGGGCACACCCGCCACTCGTCAGGGTTACGGCAAAGACGTGAAACTCTCGAGCATATTCAAGTTCGACGAGAAGACGTGCCCCATCAGCCTGCAGCACGGAGGAAACGATGAATACACGCCGAACGGCTCCACCTTAATATATCGCGAGCTGCGCAAACGCAAGATTCCCGCCGAGCTGCATCTCTATCCCGGCAAGGGACACGGTGCATACGGCCTGGAGCGGGGCGTCGAGTTCATGCAACAGATGGGCTTCATCAAGCCTCTGGAGCCCGAAGTGGAACTCATGAAACGCTATGCCAGCGACGAGGCACGGAAAGAACTCATCAAGGAGGACGTATGGCCCGAAGGAAAAATGCCATCCGCTCAAGAGCATCAGTGCAAGCCTTACCTCGAGTGGCACTTCCCGAAGGAACTGAAGACGAAAGCTATCCAGATTATCTACTCGGGCGGCAGCTATATGGGCAACAGTCCTGACGGCTTCGAGGTGGCACCCGCACGTCGCTATCTGAACGAGAAGGGCATGACGGTCGTAACCATGAAGTATCGCACCCCACGCCCAACCCCAGAGAGCGGGCTGGCGAAGCACACTTCAGCTTGGCAAGACCTGCAACGTGCCATCCGTATCGTGCGCAGCAAGGCCGAGAAGTATGGACTTGACCCCAACCAAATCGGTATCATGGGCAGCTCGGCCGGTGGACATCTCACTTTGATGGGTGTGACATCCTCCGTGCACCAGTCCTACTGGCCCATCGACGACATCGACAAACTCCCATGTAACGTGCAATGGGGTATTGGCATCTATCCGGCATACGCACTGACCGACGGTGCCGAAGAACCCAACAAGGCGGGCGGCAACGAGGATGATGCTGTGCTCGTGCCTGAATTCAATTTCGACCTGAAGACAGCACCGATGCTCTTCATCCACGGCGATGCCGACGGATGGGCGGCAATGAACTCCGTGAAGACTTGGGAAAAGATGCGCAGCATGGGCATACAGAGCGAGTTGCACACACTGGCTCTGCGCAACCACTGCTTCCAAAAAACCGCTTCACCCGGCACAGGCAGCTACACGTTCCTCGACCGCATCGGCGAGTTCTTACAGAATATCCTGAAATGAAATAGCAATTCAGAAATCACAAAGAAATGAATGGCATATATACAATCCTGCTACTTCTGGCCAGCAATGTCTTCATGACGCTGGCATGGTATCTCCATCTGCGTCTCTCGGAGACAGGTGTTTCGTCGAACTGGCCGGTAATCGCCGTTATCGTGTTCTCGTGGGCCATCGCCTTCGTGGAGTACTGCTTCATGATTCCTGCCAACCGCATAGGATTTGTCGGAAATGGCGGCCCCTTCACGCTGATGCAGCTGAAGGTCATTCAGGAAGTCATTTCGCTGGTCATCTTCTGCATCATTGCCAACCTGTTGTTCCAAGGCCAGCAGCTGCACTGGAACCATCTGGCCGCAGCCATCTGCTTGGTGCTGGCCGTGTATTTCATATTCAAATAAGAGAAAATGAGAAGACTATTCATCCTGACCATACTGCTAATCTCCGTCGCCGCATCGGCACAGCGCCGCAGACAGAAGATAACGGAACCCGTCTTCGAC
>JAEEGL011403121.1_pt1 | contig 12229 bp, 7 predicted proteins | sample 9134231 | NCBI WGS metagenome assembly JAEEGL01 (sample SAMN16246548, study PRJNA631951) | gut metagenome | biome: gut microbiome; feature: rumen; material: fiber-attached | host: Bos | place: Iran: Karaj | collected 2018-10
CAGCCTGAATCGGGATCTCGAACATCTGCCGGGGGATCGCGTCTTTCAGTTTTTCGGCGATGCTTCTTCCGCGTCCATACGCTTTATCGCGATGCACAATAATGGAAAAAGCATCGCATATATCGCCGTTCAGCAGGATATCCATTTTGACCAGATCGCTTTCCCTGTAATCCTTCATTTCATAATCAAAGGATGCATATCCCCGGCTTCTGCTCTTCACCTGATCAAAAAAATCAAAAATGATCTCGTTGAGCGGCATGTCATAGTTCAGTTTGACCCGGCTGCCTTCATACTGCATATCGATGAAAACGCCGCGTTTGTCCTGACACAGTTCCATCAGCGTTCCCACATATTCCTGCGGCGTATAAAGAACGGCGTGGACAAACGGTTCTTCCATCAGGGCGATCTCTCCCACGGGCGGAAGATTGGTCGGATTATCAATCATCAGGACGGATCCGTTTGTTTTGGTGACCCGGTAGATGACACTGGGCGCAGTTGTCACAAGATTCAGATCAAACTCGCGTTCCAGGCGCGTAGTTATGATATCCATATGAAGCAGCCCGAGAAACCCACAGCGGAATCCATAGCCAAGCGCCACGGATGTTTCAGGCTCAAAGGAAAGTGAAGCGTCGTTCATGCGCAGCTTTTCAAGCGCATCTTTCAGCGCGGGATAATCAGCGCCGTCTGCAGGATAAATACCGCAGTAGACCATCGGCGTCACGTGGCGGTATCCAGGAAGCGGCTCGGAAGCGGGTCTGGATGCGTCCGTGATCGTATCACCGACACGGGTATCCCGTACGTCCTTGATCGAGGCGGATACATACCCGACATCTCCCGCACGGAGTTCATCGCATGGCCTGTATCCCGGGTCAAATGTGCCCACCTCAACCACGTCAAACTCACTGCCTGTTGCCATAAGGCGCATTTTCATGCCCGGACGTAGTGTTCCGTCCATGATTCTTACAAAGCAGATAGCGCCGCGGTAATTGTCATAATATGCATCAAAAATCAAAGCTCTGAGAGGAGCATCCGGATCTCCGACCGGAGCGGGGATGTGCTCAACGATCGCTTCAAGTACGTCTTCGACGTTCAGCCCTGTTTTTGCAGAGATGCATGGAGCAAATGAAGCATCCAGCCCGATGACATCTTCTATCTCACGCCGCACTTCTTCAGGCCTGGCGGAAGGAAGGTCGATCTTGTTGATCACAGGAATTGTTTCAAGATCATGCTCAAGAGCCATATAAACATTGGCGAGGGTCTGGGCTTCGATCCCCTGTGTGGCGTCCACGACCAGAAGAGCTCCTTCACAGGCTGCGAGCGCACGGCTGACTTCATAGGTAAAGTCAACATGCCCGGGCGTGTCGATCAGGTTCAGGATATATTCCTGGCCGTCCCTGGCCAGGTATGTCATATGAACGGCCTTGCTTTTGATCGTAATGCCCCGCTCACGTTCAAGTTCCATACTGTCCAGAATCTGATCGACCATTTCCCGTTTTTCAAATACGCCTGTCTTTTCAAGGATACGGTCGGCAAGGGTACTTTTTCCGTGATCAATATGCGCGACAATACAGAAGTTGCGGATACGTTTCATATCGTTGGTCATGAGATCCTCCGGATCATTTCACTTTTCTGCCTAGTTTGTTTTCAGTCCCGCTGATCAGCCTGCCGATATTAGCATGATGTCTTGCGACACACATGACCATCAGGATCGCTGCCCAGACAATGATACATGCATTCCCGCCGCTGAAAAAGAACGACAGAACGAAAAAAACGATGACAAGCAGCATACTGCCCACGGAGATATAGCGGAACAGTGCGATGACCGCTACGGTCAGCGCAATACAGATCAGAGCCGGCACCGGAAAACAGTAAAGCATGACGGCACCGGTTGTGGCGACCCCTTTGCCGCCCTGAAAGCGGAAGAAAACGGGCCAGTTGTGTCCGATGACGCAGCAAAGTCCCGACAAAAGAGCGGCAAAGTGGCTTCCTGTGATCAGCCACGCAATCACACATGAAAGAATGCCTTTGATCGCGTCAAAGAAAAACGTCATGATACCGTATTTCCAGCCCATGGTACGCTGTACGTTGCTGGCGCCTGTGCTTTTGCTGCCGACGGTATGCAGATCCGGGCCTCCTGCGGTTCTGGAGATGATGATGCCACCGGACAGGGAACCGAGCAGATAGGCGATCACACAGGATATGAAGATCAGTAATTCCCTGGACATTCAGATCAGTCCTCCTTTTTCTTTTCACGAAGGATAAACCTCACTGGCGTTCCCTCAAGCTGGAATGTTTTCCTGAAATAGTTTTCCAGATACCGTTCGTAAGCAAAAAACATCAGTTTTTCCTCATTCACGAACAAAACGAAAGACGGAGGCTGAATGCCGCCCTGTGTGGCATAGTAGATTTTCAGGCGTTTCCCGCCTTGCATCGGCGGCTGTAGTGCGTTTACAGCGTCATTCAGGACATCGTTCAGAACGCCGGTAGTGATTCTTCTGCAGGCCGTAGCGTATACTTCCCTGACTTTTTGCAGAATGGTGGATACACGCTGACCGGATTTGGCTGATATAAACAGGATCGGAGCATAACTCATAAACTTGAGATCATCGAGAACTTTTTTCCTGTAATTCTCATAGGTACCGGTCTCTTTATCCAGCATGTCCCATTTATTGACGATAACGATCACAGCTTTTCCTTCATCATGGATCAGGCCGGCGATCTTTGTATCCTGTTCGGTCACACCGTCATTTGCGTCTATCAGAAGAAGCGCGACGTCACAGCGCCGGATGGCCGCAATGGATCTGAGAACGCTGTAGCGTTCAAGCGTTTCATCCTCAACGGAACGTTTTCTGCGGATACCGGCCGTATCGATAATGTTGTATACAGTGCCGTCCGCGTCCGTATAAAGTGAATCGATTGCATCCCTGGTTGTTCCGGCAATATCCGAAACCATGGTCCTGTTTTCTCCCAGCAGTCGGTTCGTGAGGGAGCTTTTCCCCACATTCGGACGTCCGACAATGGCGATCTGGATCGGATGGATTTCTTCTGTATCGTTCTGTTTATCAGCAGGGAAGAGGGCGATCATCCGGTCAAGAAGGTCGCCGAAACCGAGCATGTTGACACTGCTGATGCCGATCGGATCACCCAATCCAAGTTCGTAGAACTCGTACAGGTTATCATTAAGGCCAAGATAGTCAACCTTGTTCACAACAAGAAGCACAGGTTTGGATGTCTTGCGGAGCATGTTGGCGACATCTTTGTCATCAGCTGTCAGGCCGTCTCTTGCATCAGTGAAAAAACAGATAACATCTGCCAGTTCCATTGCAATTTCGGCTTGTTCGCGCATCTGGCTGAGAAGTACATCATCACTTTTCGGATCGATTCCTCCGGTATCGATCAGCGTAAAGGAATGCCCGAGCCATTCAGCATCTGCCGTGATTCTGTCACGGGTGACTCCGGGCATGTCATCCACAATGCTGACACGTTTTCCGGCCATTTTGTTGAAAAAAGTGGATTTGCCGACATTGGGCCGGCCTACGACAGCGACAAGCGGTTTAGCCATCTGTATCCTCCATTCCCCATAAAGCCCTGATCAGTGATTCACCGTTGTTTCGTACGATCCGGACAGGTTTTCCAAGTGATGTGCTGACTTCGGTGACAGTTGTATCATCCAGAAACCGGTCTGTCTGGTCACGTAGCATGGTATCGCATAGCAGGATCCTGTCACAGTCCATGCCTTTCAGCGCATTGATCAGGTCCCGTCCGACGATCAGTCCGGTTACAGTGATGGTTTCGCCGAAAAACCGGTTGATGACAGGAATCACACGCACTGTCAGATGTTCCGGTTTATATCGTTTAACGATTTTCTCTATATACGGCTGTGCTGAAACACCGGTCGGTATCAGAATCGTTTCAGGGGATCCCTGATCCGGAATTCCTTCTGAAAACAGGAATTCCCACGCTTCTTCGCATTCCTGCTCAAGGAGCCGCAGCATGCCGACCCCGTTTTCGATCTGCGGATAATCTTCGTATTCCGATGATTCCGGAACAGGCTCCCCGCAGATACAGTAGAATTCATCTGACGGAAAAACGAATCTTGTCCCCAGCTCTTCAAGAAAACGGTTCTGCCATACGTTTACAGTCTCAATCAGCCTGCGGGCGGATACGGCATCAAAACCTTTCAGGGGTGAAAGGCCTTCCCGATGCTTGGTCAGACCGACAGGGACGATGGCAAGCGAGCGGGAAGCCGGCCAGAGCGATACCAGGTCATGAACCGTCCGCTCAAGAACGGGGCCGTCGTTTACACCGGGGCACAATACAACCTGGCAATGGAATTCAAGTCCGTGCTCCTTCAGCCTGGTAAGTCTGTCCATCAATGATCCGGCATTCCTGTTGCGAAGCATTTCGCAACGGATTGCAGGATCGGTCGCGTGTACGGAAATGTAAAGAGGGGAGGCTTTTCTGTTCAGGATCCGTTCGAATTCCTCATCGTTCACGTTGGTGAGCGTAACGTAATTGCCCATCATCAGGCTGAGCCGCCAGTCGTCATCTTTCACATACAGCGTTTCACGCATTCCCTGAGGCAGCTGGTCCACAAAGCAGAACAGGCATCGGTTACGGCAATGCCGCGGTTTCATCGCTTCCGTTTCATCCAGGCACAGCCCGATCGGTTCCCATTCATCCTTGCGAATCTTTATGCAGCGCGATTCTCCCTGATGTATGATGATGATCTCAGGATTCCTGACGGCGGACAGAGACTGATAATCGATTTCATCCGTCACCGGTTCGCCGTTGATGGATACGATCCGGTCTCCGGCGATGATCCCTGCATTTTCCGCAGGAGAACCCCCGGTCACCGCAAAAATCCCGACAGACAAAACCAACACCTCACACATGAAAAATACCACATTATATTATGCTTTGTTCATATCGCATTGTCAAGAAAACGGGAAGCTTGATCAATCTGTACAGACGGTTGTTTTTTTGGTCTGATGATGATATCATTTTCCGGTAAATATGAAGATGATGAAAGGGTATCATCATGGCTCAGACGAATGATATCGCTATTGACCTCGGCACATCCAATGTCGTGATATATATGAAGGGACGCGGAATCGTTTTCCGTGAACCGTCCGTTGTGGCTGTCGACCGTGAAACGCAGAACATCATCGCATTCGGCCTGGAAGCGTACCGTATGATCGGCAGGACGCCTGCGAATGTCAACGTTGTACGTCCGCTTGCACAGGGTGAAATGCTGGATTTTGACCTTACAAGCGCCATGCTTCGGTTCTTTGTGTCTTCCGTAGTGGGAAAGCACCTGATTGCCCGTCCCCGTGCGGTTATGGCTGTGCCAAGCGGCGTCAAGGATATGGAAAAGAAGGCGCTGATCAGTTCGATGTTTGACGCAGGCGTTCGCAGAACGCAGCTGCTTGACAAGAACATTGCAGCTGCCCTCGGCGCACAGCTGAATTTTATGGGCCCGTACGGCAGCCTGGTTGTGGATATCAGTGCGGGAAACACGGATCTGGCTGTGCTTTACAACAGCACAGTATCGGTGATCAGTTCCGTGCATATCGGCGGTGATCACTTCGATGACGCGATCATCCGTTATCTCAGGCGTAAATACAATATGCTGATCGGTGAAAGAACGGCCGAGCAGATCAAGATAACCCTTGGAGGCGCTGTTCGCCGGGATCCGCCGGTCGTAATGGATATCACCGGACGTAATCTGATTTCCGGACTCCCGAAAACCATGAGTATCGAATCAGATGAAATATACGAGGCGATTCTTGACCAGGTCAACGATCTGATCGAAGCAGTCCAGGTTGTTGTTGAACGCACTCCGCCTCAGTTAGCGTCAGACGTTTTTGACAGCGGCGTAACGCTGACAGGCGGCGGTTCTCTTCTGTACGGCCTTGCGGAAGCAGTCGGTGATGCGCTGAACATTCCTTGCCGGGTTTCACCGGAAGCCCGAGACTGTGTAGTGCTCGGCTGTGCAAAAGTCCTGTCGGACCCTTCGGGCATGAGACATCTGCTCGCGCATTCATAACAGTAAACCGGCAGGAGATCTTCCTGCCGGTTTACTGTTACTGTTTGACACCGCCGGCGGTGTCAATGCCTGCAGCACCCACAAGTCCGAGCCGTTCAGCTGCTTCTTCTCGCATTTTGTATTTCAGGATCTTTCCCGCAGCATTCATGGGGAATGAATCAACAAATTCGATATACTGCGGAACTTTGTGCCTTGCCATATGGGATTTGATATATTCGGTCATTTCCTCCCTGGTGACCTGTTGCCCTTCTTTCAGGATAATGCAGGCCATTACTGCTTCTCCGTATTTCGCATCGGGGACACCGATGACCTGTACGTCAGCTACGGAAGGATGTGTATAAATAAATTCTTCGATCTCCTTCGGATAGATGTTTTCACCGCCGCGAATGATCATATCCTTCAGCCGTCCGGTGATCAGATAGGTCCCGTCGGGATTTCTGCGCGCAAGGTCTCCGGAATGAAGCCATCCGTCAGCGTCGATCGCCTGATTTGTTGCATCGGGCATCTTGTAATAACCCTTCATGATATGATATCCCCTCGAGCAGAACTCGCCATCCTGTCCGTCCGGAAGTTCTTTTCCGGTTTCAGGATCAATGACTTTGGTCTGTACATGCGGGAAAGAATATCCGACCGTCTCAGTCCTCAGATCCAGCGGATCTGTCCATGCTGACATGGTACTCCCCGGTGAAGATTCCGTCTGCCCGTATACGCTGACGATGCCGCGCATATTCATCTCATCAGGCTGTGCAGCCCTTTTCATCAGTTCGGGAGGGCATCCGGAGCCGGCCATGATCCCGGTACGCATATAGGAAAAATCAGTTTTTCTGTAGTCTTCATGATTGAACATCGCGATGAACATGGTCGGTACGCCGTGGAAGCACGTAATGCGTTCCTGGTTGATGCATGCAAGTGAATTTTTGGCCGAGAAATAGGGAAGCGGGCAGAGGGTGGTGCCGTGCGTCATCGATGCAGTCATGGCCAGAACCATGCCAAAGCAGTGAAACATGGGAACCTGGATCATCATCCTGTCCGCTGTTGAAAGTCCCATCCGGTCTCCGATGCATTTCCCGTCATTCACAACATTGTAGTGTGTAAGCATGACACCCTTCGGGAAACCGGTCGTACCGGAAGTGTACTGCATATTGCATACGTCATCCGGTTTGACATTCTGCGCCATGGCATCAAGCGTTTCAACAGAGACTGAATCGGCCCGTTTCATGGCTTCTTCAAATGTCAGGCATCCCTGCTGAACATAACCTACGGTAATGACATTCCGCAGGAAAGGCAGTTTTTTGCAATGCAGCGGATCTCCTGTGCGTGTCTGGCAGATTTCAGGACAAAGTTCGTTGATGATCGCACGGTAATTGCTGTCAAGCGCGCTTTCGATCATCACAAGCGTATGTGTGTCGCTTTGACGGAGAAGGTATTCAGCCTCATGGATCTTGTAGGCTGTATTGACCGTGACCAGAACAGCGCCGATCTTCGTTGTTGCCCAGAAAGTGATATACCATGCCGGAACATTGGTCGCCCAGATGGCAACCTTGGATCCGGCACGTACACCCATGGAGATCAGCGCACGGGCAAAGCGGTCCACATCCTCCCTGAATTCCGAATAGGTTCGCGTATAATCCAGCGTTGTAAATCTGAACGCATACTGATCGGGAAATTCTTCCACCAGCCTGTCCAGTACGTTTCCGAACGTATAGTCGATCAGCTCATCTTTTTTCCAGATGTATTTACCCGTGCCGTCTTCATTGAAATACAGGCTTTTTTTCTTGCCGCGGGGATTGTCGAACCTGTTCATATAGGTCAGGAAGTGAGGGAAAATGATTTCGCGGTCGGGTATGTCGGAGATCCAGTCAGGTTTCCACTCCAGCGAAATGAAACCGTTGTAATCTATGGATGAGAGCGCGTTCATCATATCGCGGATCGGAAGCGTTCCTTCACCGATCAGATTGTAGCTGAGATCTTCGTCAGAATCGCGGAGATGGACATGTTTTACATATCCGCCCAGGTTCCGGATCGTCGTATCCGGTACTTCCCCGAAATCACGGGAAGGATGATGCATATCCCACAGAGCCGCAAGGCTGTCACTGGCATAACTGTCCATGAGCCTGCGCAGCCGGCCCGTGTCCGCATAGATACCGACGGTCTTTACAAGAATGCAGACCTCATTCCCGGCCTTTTCAAGGATCGCTTTCAGATTTGTATTGATTCTTTCCTCATCGTCATGAAGTGCGCAGAAGGCAATATAGGGGACTTTCATTGTGGCAGCAGCATGGATCAGGTATTCTGTTTTTTCGTACTCTTCGATCGGAAGAGACAGATCGATGGATGTATCAAAACAGGGGAGTGTGAGTTTGTTTCTTTTCATTTCACGCACTGTTTCAATCTGTTTGTAGGCGTGAAAAGCTCCTCCGCGTCCGGAAAGGGAAGGGAATTCCTGGATATTGTACGGTTCGATTCCCTGAAATCCCATCTCTACCGCATCATGAACCTGTTCATCCCATGAAAGGGAATTCCAGCCGCGGGTTGAAAAAGAAAGATTCATGCCTCTTCCTCCTCATACACGATCTTGTTGACAGCGTTGATATAGGCCATGATCCCGGCACCAACGATGTCCGTTGAAATACCGCGTCCGGAATAAAGCTTTCCTTCCCAGCGGAGACGGACTACGGTTTCGCCCATCGCTTCACGTCCTTCCGTTACTGAACGGATCTGGAAATCATCCAGCTCAAAATGACGGCCGGTCGCCTGTTCCACGGAATTAAACGCTGCATCGATCGCTCCGTCGCCGGAAGCAATTCCTTCGATCTCCTGGTTATGAAACATAAGTTTCATCTGGGCCATGGCACCGATCTGGTTACCCGTATTGATGACGTAACGAACGTCATGATAAGCCGGCGGAACCTGCATGGCTTCGGCAGCGATGATCGCATCCAGTTCTTTCAGGGTCACCGTATCCTTTTTCGCCGCTGTCTGACAGAAAGAGTTCCAGATCTTCTGCTGATCTTCCGCACTCAGATCGTATCCCAGTTTTTCGGCGGCATGAATGACGGTTTCGATCGAATCATGCCTGCTGAGCAGGACGTCACTGTCCTGCTTGTCCTCGTCTGTTTCAAAAGACGCTTTTTTCATGCCCGATGTACGGCAGATCATTTCCACCTGGCCGGTTATACGTTTGATCTGCTCCACACCGACTCTGGAATAAACGCCGATCGATCCGCCGCGGATATTGATGATCCTGATGATATTGGAAAGGGAAATAGCATTGCTGCTGCATGTGGAGGCCTTGATCTCGCGTACGCCCGCACGGATTGCGGCGACAGCGCTCGCGTCCGACATGTTAAGATCGCTCCGGCATGAAAAGCCGACGATCACATTCCTGATTTCAGGAATGTCCACCTTCATCTGTTCAAACCACTGAAAGATTTCATCAGGCATCATTATACCGGCAGAATCGCAGAGCGTAACGGTTTTAACGCCCGCGCCGATCGCTGCGGAAAGCAGCTTCTTCAGGAAGGACGGATCGCTCCGGGTTGCGTCACGCGCAATCAGTTCCACGTCTTCCGTCAGTCCGCGGCATTCGCGTACAGCCAGGTCGACCTTTTTGATCATCGCATCCGGTTTGATGTGGAAAAGATACTCCATCTGTACGGAACTGACAGGCACCGCAATCTGAAGGCGCGGACTGGCCGCTTCCTTCAGAGCCTCCCACGTGAACTGTATCGATTCATCGTCAGTCAGATCGACAGGAACAGCAATGGAAGCGTTCCGGACAGCAGAAGCAATGGACTTGACAAGCAGCCGGTCCGTCTTTTTCTGTCTGATCGGACAAAGATCGATCGCAGATACGCCCAGTTTATCGATCAGCCTGCACAGTTCGATTTTTTCGCGAAAGCTCAGTTCAAAATGATTGTCCGCAGCAAGGAGCGTACAGTCACTGATATGGATGAGTTCCTTTTCTTTCATCTTCAAATCCTCCCTTGGAACAAAATAAAGCCCTGAAGCATATAGCATCAGGGACGAAAATCATTTCCGCGGTACCACCCGAATTACTCTGCAATAGAGTCTCTCTTGAACTCTGACAAGTTCTCAGCCTGTTACGGGGCGTCCGGATCTCCTTACTGGCCTGATGCGGCGTTCACGGGACCAACTCCGGAAGCAGTATCCTCTCACTCAGCACCGCCTCGCAGCTAACGGCGGCTCTCTGAAGCGTCTGTGAAGAGGGTTATCATCCATCATCGTCTTTCTTCAGTATGAAATTATATGGATACTAACACAATTCAAAAACCGTGTCAATAAATTCACGCCCTTACATCACCGTACTTTTATTGTCTTTTCAGCTTTCACAATGCATCGCATGCTCATCAGCGATCTGCATTGTTACGCCTTGTTCTGAAAGCGGTACCACCTGTTTGACAAAAAACATAAATCAAGTATCATATGAATATAAGTAAAATCCTGAAAGGAAGTAGACATTTTGCCTGAAGAAACCGATATTGAGCTTTCAGCAGATTCCATGGATGCCTATGTATCCCTTTTCGGCCTGAACGATCAGAATATTGCATTGATTGAACAGGAATGCAATGTCAGTGTAGCACTCAGGAACAATCATCTTGTCATTTCCGGATCAGATAAGGATAAGCAGCTGGCGCAGAAAGTGATCATGCTGCTGCTGGAAATGATTCAGCGTAATGAGCATGTGGACCGCATCCGGATCCGATATACGATCGCCATGGTGCGCGAAGGGAAATCCGGACAGATCGAGGAAAGTCTCCGCAGGGTCATTGCCGTCACACACAGAGGCAAGGAGATTACATGCAAAACGGTCGGACAGCGACAGTATGTTGACACGATCCGTTCACATGTGCTGACTTTTGCTGTCGGACCTGCCGGTACGGGAAAAACCTATCTGGCGATGGCGCTTGCCGTAATGGCGCTGAAGAATAAGGAAGTAGAACGTATCATCCTGACCAGGCCTGCAGTGGAAGCAGGTGAAAAGCTCGGATTTCTTCCGGGTGACCTGACGCAGAAAGTTGATCCTTATCTTCGCCCGCTTTATGATGCCATGTACGATTTCATGGGAGCCGATGCTTACACCAAACTGATTGAGCGGGGCATCGTGGAAGTGGCACCGCTCGCCTATATGCGCGGTCGTACATTGTCGGATGCTTTTATCATTCTTGATGAAGCGCAGAACACCACTTCCGAACAGATGAAAATGTTCCTGACACGTATGGGTTTCCGATCCCGTGTCGTTGTCACAGGCGATATCACTCAGACGGATCTTCCTGCAGGAAAAAAGTCAGGTCTGGCCGAAGCGGTTCAGATCCTGCGTTCCATTCCCGGCATCGGCATTGTAGAAATGACCGGCAGGGATATCGTGCGCCATGAACTTGTTCAGCAGATCGTTGAAGCATATGAATCATCCTGTAAAACGGATTCTTCATCCGGAAAGGACGGCATATGAGTGTAAAAACGTCTGAAAATGAAAAAAACAGCAGACACGCTTTACGTGAATGGATCCATTCACCGTCGAGCATTTGCGCGCTCATGATCTTTGGCGCTTTTCTGCTGGTCACCGCCATATTCTTCTGTGTCTGCACCCCCAGAAAGTATGATCTGCGGGCAGGAGCCATTTCACACGTGACCGTTGACGCCACAAAGGATATTGTAGATGAAATTGCGACGGAGGAAAAACGGAACGCTGCCGCCGATACGGTTGAACCCAATTATCATTTTCAGCAGGGAGTAAAGGAAGAAGTTCTCTCATCCCTGGATTCCGCTTTTCAGGAGCTCCGTACGATTCAGCAGTACGGACTGACGCTGCGTTCCGGTGATGATCAGCACGGACGCACTTCCAGGCCCTTTTCAGAGGAAGAGATCGATTATGCACTGACGCTTGTGGATACGCTTGATCTGAACAGATCCCAGCTGACAACGCTTCTGCGTGTTGATACAGCGTCTTTCGAAGAAATGGTCAGCACAGTGACCGTTGCCGTTGAAAACTCCCTGAACACCACGATCCGGGAAGGGCAGGTTACTCAGTCCATTATGACCATCCAGCAGATTGTCGGATATAAACTGGATGTATCACTGACTCAGAATATTATCCCGACTGTTCTTCGCACCTGTATAAAACCCAATATGATCATAGACCAGGAAGCGACGGAGGAG
>JAEEGL011494044.1_pt1 | contig 12229 bp, 11 predicted proteins | sample 9134231 | NCBI WGS metagenome assembly JAEEGL01 (sample SAMN16246548, study PRJNA631951) | gut metagenome | biome: gut microbiome; feature: rumen; material: fiber-attached | host: Bos | place: Iran: Karaj | collected 2018-10
ACCCTGCCGCCCGACATACACCTCTCCGGCTATGCCTTCGGCTGCGACATCTGCCAGCTTGTCTGCCCCTACAACCAGACCGCCGCAGTGCGCTATACCCTCACCGACGAGCGCAAATCCCAGCTGGAAGCCCTTGCCGACGCCGACCCCGCCGCCTTCCGTCGCGCCACCAAGCACACCGCCCTCAGCCGCATCCGCCACACCCAATGGCTGAGAAACCGGAACCAACAGAAAACCTAAACCCAATCTGTCAAAGAACTCTCGTGAATGGAGCCGCAGCAGTGTCCTGTGTGTGACTATTCCGTTTCCCCTGCCCGACTTGTCCCAAACGCCGTTTCCGGAAGTGGCGTTCGAGCGAAGCTAGAGCGAAGGCAGAGCGAAGGCACTCAGGACCTTCAACGAGGTGCGTCGCGACTCAAACACGATGCAAAGATACAACCATCGCATTGCGGTTTACGAATTCCTTCGGAAAATATTTGAGATTGCTGCTATGCAATAAGTTGCCTTCATCCACTTCCCCGCTACTGTCTTACGCGTTACAGCGTTACAGTTCGGAATAGACCTCTTCGCTTTCTACTGCTGGGGTCGGGAAGTTAGTACCCGTGGTGTAGTAACCGGAATCCATGGGTAATTACAAGAACAATATGCTTCGCTCCAATAAAATGTGGTTGAATACAACATGTAGAGCAACAGGGGGTTGTCATGCCTTTGTAAAAAAAAGAGAGAATAATCGTTGTCAAATGAAAAAAAAGTGGTATCTTTGCAATAGAAATCAGGTTGTTAATACAATGATTTTCTATCAGATTATAGAGTTATACATACAGTAACGACTAAATTGTAAAATAGAATCTTCCATAATAGGACTAATAGTCAAAAAAATGAAATTCAACAGGCTTATAGAAAAGAGATGGGAACTCGGATTAATCGAAGGTGGCTATGAAACTGTTTTTAATAACAAAAAGTTTAAGGTGCACTGGGTTAAGAATCCCAAAAGAGATCGTTGGTATGCCGACCCATTCATTTTGTCTATGAATGATGAAGAAATCATCATCTTGGCAGAAGAGTATAGATTTGATAATCCAAAAGGAAGAATTGCAAAACTGACCGTTGACAGACACAGCTGGAGAATAGTTAAAGACGTCATTGTTCTTGAGTTAGATACGCATCTGAGTTTTCCAAACATACTAAGGCATGAAGGGAAGATATATGTTTATCCCGAAAATTGCCGTAGCGGAAAAATGTCCATATACGAGTATGATCCGGCTCAAGAAAAGCTAATTTTCAAGAAAGTGATATGTGACGATGGCCTATGGGATTCGTCAATAACAAACCTACTCGGAAAGTGGCAATTGTTTGGCGGTAAAAACAATGCATATTGTATAGACGTATATAATTGGAGCGACACGGAAAAGAAGTTTGTCTTTTTCAGGACCTATCAGTCTCAGAAAGCGAATCACCAATTAGCAGGTCAGATATTTGCTTATGGGGATTCTGTTTACTGTCCAACACAAGATGCAACCGAAACGTATGGTGGAGCCATTGAAATAATGAAAGTTGTGAAAAAAGACAATGACCTTGATTTTATTCCAACAAAAAGATTAGTGTCACCAAGCTTACGATATGGAATGGGGATGCATACCTTAAACGAATATAATGGTATGCTTGTGATTGATGTCAAGGGGTTTAATAATATCTTTACCGGTATACTTTACTACTTTTACAAAAGAGTCAAGAAACTATACAAATCTCTAATCAAATGAAAGGCCGTTCCCGTGTGCTGGATTGTCAGTTCCTCGCCGGATCAGCTTTTCAATGACACAAACCTCTCCTATCATTTTCGAGTAAATAATAATCAGTTTCAATAATATACAAAACAATGGATGATTTTTTATATGTGAGCAAATGGTCAACTGATTTCACCGACCAATTTATTAAGGATTTTGTCTCCGTTCAAAATCAAGTTCTGTTTTCGGGATCCTATACTGAAGCTTTCTTCAGAAAGAAATATGTAGATAATCCATATGGAAGGTCATTAGTTATTGTTGTGTACGACAAAGAGAGGCCCATTGCGGCGCAAGCCTATTGGCGGAACGATCTCGATGGGAGAATGGCATATCAGTCTGCCGACTCGAGCGTGATTAGCGCATACCAACACAAAGGCCTGTTCACCAAAATAATAGGCATAATCAATGATTGTGTAGAGAAAGAAGCTATTGTGTATGGATTTCCCAACCTGAAATCGTATCCTGTCTTCATGAAAATGGGATGGAACCTCATCAGTGAAAGCCGCGCAAGTTTATTCTTAACGTCCCTACAACTACATAATGAAGCAAAGATTACATCCGACTATGCCCAATGGTGGATTGTGGGAAATTCGGATCTATATTCTATCAAAAGGCTTAACCACTACTATGTTGTCAGGAAAAGGCGCAATAAACCCATTTGCAGAATCATAGGAGAAACCGACGCGCAAACCGCAAAGCTATTTCGTTCCTACAATAAGTTTGCTATCCTCACATACTCCAGCCGGTGTAAGTTGCTGGCCAAATTCCACCTTCTCCCTACGAGAACCATCTCATTGCGGCATAAAGACATTCGCATTCCCTTATGGAAAGTTGATGCCATGTAGTGTAGCACAATGGCACTCTCATAACCCCCAATCGGTCATTAGGGCTTCATACCCAATTGCCACTTGACAAGAAGTGGCCGAGGATGTCTATCCCTTCGCCGCAGAGGAGCACTCGCTGATTGCTTGATTGTTTGCTTGATTGTTTGATTGATTGAATGGTTTGGCCGCGCCAGCCACTCAGGAATTAACACAATCAAGCATTCAAGTAATAATTCAAGCATTTACACATTGACTCACTTTATTAACTATATTCAGCGGAGTTGCTCACTTTATTACTTTTTTTCAGCGGAGTTGCTCACTTTATTACTTTTATTCAGCGGAGTTCGCGGCCTCTGGCTCGCGGCCCTCGGCTCAAGCATCATGCTCTCAAGCGCCGTCATTTATTCGATCGTTATTCGATCGTTTTCCCTTTCTTTTCCGTTTCAGAAAGGGAAAAATGAGGGAAACATATCGAAAAACGATTTGATAAAGAACGACGCGACACCGAACCCAGAAAGTTGAGAGTTGAAAGCAGAGAGTTGAAAGTAGAATGTTGAGAATTAACTGGGTGCGGCAGCAACTTTCAATTTTCAATTTTTATGTTGGGGACAAATATACGACAAAATCGGAATGCTGACGAAAGGTGGCGTAATCCCTCACAGAAAAAAAGTAAATTACGCGCGAAGCGGCAAGCGTCGTTACTTTGTGCAACGTTGCTCCCATTCGGTCGCGACCTCACTTAAAAACAAGGTTGCTCCCATTCGGTCGCGACCTCACTTTTTCCTGATGAGGGTGTCTCTCGTTGTACTGGAGAGGTTGACAATTTCCTGACATTGTTGACACTATAAAGCACCCCGAAGGGGTAAGATATGAAGAAACGTTGCGGAAGTCGAGAGCAGAGCCGAACTTGTTCGAACTATGCCGAGAAGAAGCAACATCTCGAAGAAAAACAAGAGCATCAAATCATAGATTAATGGCAATTGATGGTAATTCGTGTTCAAATCATAACATGAATTATCATGTAATAATCATGAATTAATGGCAATTCGTGTTAAAGAAAGAAAATTACCACGAATCGTCAGCCGGACACACGACCGTTACAGCGTTACAGTGCTACAGTTCACTTTTACCCCTCACACCCTCCTACCCTGTAGTCCACCAGGAAAGCATCAAGTTGAAAAAAATCCCACCTGAATGGTAAAAAAATCGTATCTTTGCACTCGCAAATCGATAATAAAATCACGGCCGTCTGGCAGATTAACGGGCTCTGTCTGTTAGTATGGCTGAAAAGTGAAAAAGAAGAACCCACCTAAAGAAAGATACCATCACAAACTGTGAGTACATCACATAATACAGCATATTATGAGCAATGAGCTGGTACCAATAAAAGACTCAAATATCGAGGCCATCAAAGACCGGATACTTGAAATAAGAGGGCAGCGGGTAATGCTCGACCGCGACCTTGCAGAGCTTTATGGTGTAGAAACAAAAGTGTTGAATCAAGCAGTGAAGCGTAATATAAACCGCTTCCCAGAAGACTTCATGTTTGTTCTATCCGATGAGGAATGGCTGCGTTTGAGGTCACAAATTGTGACCTCAAACATGGATGACGAATCTTTGAGGTCACAAATTGCGACCTCAAAGCGAGGTGGCACTCGTTACAGGCCCTATGCTTTTACTGAATATGGCATAGCGATGCTCAGCTCAGTACTGCGTTCTGACATAGCAATACAGGTGAACATAAATATCATGAGAGCCTTTATTGCCATCCGTCAGGCTGTGGCCGCCATGCAAACTGCCGACCTACACTATGAGCAGCTTTCCCATAAGGTTGACCAACTGAACGCCTACGTCGAAGAGCTACTGCATGACCAGAACGACATCAACGAGCAGCAAGAGCAGACCAACAACGAAGTGGCACTACAGATAGAAGCCATCAACGACGCCCTCGACCAGTTGAGAGACGAAAAGTCCAAACCGCGTAAACCAATAGGATTTAAACAAGGAAACAAATGACCAAGTTGGAACAGACGGAATGATGTACAAACAGCAACACCCATGAGCAAGTACACGACCACAGGCAAACAGACCCTCATCAACGATGAAAAAGCGGCACAGAAACTCTCCAAGATAGGCAACTCGCTGGAAAAGCTCGACAGCGTGATATATTTTGAGATGTGGCGCAATCAGCTGGCTAACCACAACACCAAGAACTATGCCAAAGCAAAGCAGTACGATGTGGTGATGATGTTCAAAGTAATGGTCTTGCGCCAACACTACAAACTCAATCATGATCAGACAGAATACCAGATAATAGACTGCAACAGCTTCAAACAGCTCTTCGAGCAAATAGTTGATGCCAGCTTTGTGCACGCACCACGTCAGCCCAACACCCCCCGAAGAGAACGAAAAATCAAGGACGTCAAGAGTGATGATCTACGGAACGACAACCCGAACAATAAATGGCAGAATCAGATAAAACAATAATCAACTAAACAAACAGAAAGCGAGGTGAAATAATGTAGATTAACAGAAAACAACACCCAAACACGAGAGCTGTAACCTTGTTTGCACCTCGAATTACCTTTGCAAATAATAACAAATCCTGGCGAAGCGGTTATAGTAGGCTCTCCGCCTAAACCAGAAAACTAAAATAATCGATTTTTGAGCTTATCAATAGTCTTTTTTGAATCTTTTTATGATTACTACAATACAAAAAGACATACTCCCATTAGGGTCAATTCTTGAAGGTAAGGAGCTGGAGTCATTCTTGTTATCGGGAATCGAAGACAGAAAAGAACAAATCATAGAGCATCTTGCTAGTTTCGATGGTAATGATTTGTTTCCAAAATGGTTAGAGCTTCTCCGTTGCGTTGATGAATTTATTAATCTCTTTTTTGTTCTGACTCAAGCTGAATTGCGGTTGTTGGAAAATTGTGATATCAATCTTTTTCAAGTTCAAAACCAAAGGGAATTCCAGAAAACAATGGAGATGATACGGAGTAAGTTTGGTGATGACGTTTTTAAAAGAATAATGAATCTAACTTTGATGCTCTCGTGTATGAAACTCACATACAAACAACAAGGACTACCGGGAATGGATTTCCATAACATGGCCGAGGCAATTTGGTTTTGTCAATCAAGACGTTTGTATTATGTGGCATATCTCAGCCTAATTCGGCTATATGCCAAAGGAAGTCAAAGAATCTGTTTTATAGAGTTGTTATGCCATTTCCAGTACCAAATAGATTTCAATATGACAACTATAACAAGTGCTTTGCATGCTGTAATGGGATGCCGGTGCTTGGATAGATTCCAGGGCGTTGCCACTAAGTTGGGTCTATGTTACAACATGTCTTACAATCAATTGGACGGATTCTTTTTAGAACCCCATGTGATGACTGAGATTGATATAATGGAACATAGGAATGACACAGGTTATAAATCTTCTTTATCTGGCGTGCAGCGCAAGTTGTATTCCTACTCTGAATTGGAGTATGCTATAAAGCAAGCTGAATGTATATACGGAGAATACGAGGTTGCTGGCAGCCGCATGTTGTTTGAAATGAAAAAACTAGTAAAGGGAGTTAAGGACAAATTTGTTGAAGACTATTCAATTAGATTGTCGAAAAGCGAATTCGATGCATTATTAGCTTCGTGTCCGCACTTGATATTATGCAGTGAAGCTCGGTCATATTTTGACACAATAAATGAACGACCGGCATTCTTTCCATATAAGGAGTATTATTATTCCACGTCACTATTATTGATCCGTTTCATAGAAAATACTCTGTATGGGCAACTGAGGACAAACAGACGGTACAGAATAAAGGCAGGTTTCTTATTTGAAAAGAAGGTGAAGTCTTTGTTAGAAGAATATGGCTTTAAAGTTACAAATGTCAAGCGGATTAAACGGCAAGAATTTGATGTGATTTGTTTAAAAAACGGAGTGGCATATAACTTCCAGTGCAAAAACAACTATTTGAATATTAACTCTGTGGATACTGATAATATTGACCATGTGTGTCGTCAAAACAAAAGGCTCTCGATGTATTATTTAAAAGCTCTCGATAAAGAAAACAAGCGCACAAAAGTTGTAAAAGACCATTTCAAAGTTGATAAGGTGGAAAATTATGTTGTCAGTAGATTTCCAATAATTATGAATCACGAAAGATTGATTCCTTTTAATCAATTGGAAGACAAATTAAAGTCAATGAAAATAAGGTAATATGGGACTAGTTAAACGAATGATGGAAGAGCAAGAAGCTAACGGGCGCGACTTTACGGGTATGTATGTTTCGCCCGAATGCTTTGAGGATGCTAATTTAAGGGCAACCCTTGCAGACTGGTGTGAAAATGGCAAGTGTTCTTACACCAATAACAATGGTGAAGTGGTGCCGATGAATACCTTAAGAGATTATCTGAGAGACTATGTATTTCGTTATTATGACGACCCTAATAATTGTTCGTTACCATTGGCTAATGGCATTATTGAAAAGGATGATAAAATATTCGACGAAATGGGGCCGTTTTTAGTGCTTAAAGATACCAAAAGGTTCGATACAACCGAAGAGTTGTTGGAGGAAGTAGGATTGACAACACACCTTTCTAATTTGAACAACGACCTTGTTGATGTATTTGGTGAACATTGGTGGGTTGAGAAAGAACCGTTTGTAATATCGCTTCGCGATGAGTTAAACATGAAATGGGAAAAGTTCTCGGAGGATGTGATGCATAGGCAACGGTTTACATTCCTTGCCAATAAAGAGTTTGAGGACTTTCCAGAAAATACGGATAATGGACTCTCTAACATCTTGACTGAAGTGGGTTCTATTATCAGTAAACATAGCCTATGTCGTGAGATTAAAGAAGATACAGTGATATACCGTGTGAGGCCGTTAAAGGATAGAGTAGAGCATAAATTTGAAGAAATTACTAGTCCGCCAGATTCTGCTGCAAAACAAAATCGAATGAGCCCCGCAGGCATTTCAATGTTTTATGGCGCTTTTGATAAGAAAACAGCTTTATTGGAAGGAAGTGAAAAAAGTGATGGAAAGGGATGGTTTCTGGCCGGTGAGTTTGCACCTTTGAGGATTTTAAATGTACTTGATTTGACAGCTTTACCACAAAACATCACATTTTGGCTGGATGGATTTGAGGAATTATCATTCTTACGTTCATTTCATAAGGTGATAACTAGACAAATTGACCGTGATGATCGTATTCATGTTGAGTATGTACCATCGCAAGTGGTTACTGAATATCTCAAATATATGTATAATGAAGTTCGTCTTGATGGTTTGATATATCAAAGTTCTTTAAGCCAGAGAAAAAACATTGTACTATTCTGCAATCAAGAAGCAAGTGCAAATATTCTTAAATCGATTAGTATTGAGGAATTTAAAAACTATTAGATGTTTTAGAAAGATGACCGCATATCCTCTTACGATGCGTTACAGCGTTACAGTGTTACAGTTCGGAATTGACCTCTCCTCTTTCTTCTGATGGGTCGGGGAGTTGGAGTTTGGGCTGGGAGTTTTGTTTTTCAGGAATAGAAGACTTTCTTTATCAGCAGGATTAGGCTGAGGATGCCTGAGAGGGCGCCGAGGGCGAAGCAACCGCCGGGACCGTGGGGATGCTGCGCCATAAACCGTTGCCAGCCCGTATTCATATAGGATTCATACACATCCATCCTGTACACCTTTATCCTGCGGCGCTCGTCGCTGCCCTCGGCTTTGGCTTGCTGCAGCCTGTCGCAGTCTCCCTGCCTTATCCACAGCCGCACGCTGTCGTCATCCCCAAAATAGGGCATTTGGAAATCGGTGTAGAACTCGGCAGGTTGCCCATACAGCTCCATGTAGCTGTAGCCCATGCCCAGCAGCAATCCCGACAGGGGAAAGACTTCCCGTTTGCCTGTCCACTCACAGCGGTTGCTCGGCTCGGTCATAGACACAAGGTCTTGCGGCTGCCGCGGGAAATAGAACAACGACAGGAACACCACTGAAAGGACTGCTAGCAACACTATCGGCCACCAGCCGGAAAGACGTGTGTTTGTTGTTTCTTTTTTCATAGGAGGGATTAGGTTATTCTAGGAAAGAATAGGAGGACTATTTTTTCTTCGTTTTTTTGAATCTTATGCCGGGGAACCAGCTTTTGACCGGCTGGTCGAGGCCGAGGCCGTTCATGTAGTTGTAGGTGGCCACGCGCAGGCCGCGACCCACCTCCTCGATGTCGTAGTCGAACTGCTCGCCCCCGTTCAACGGCATCCAGTCCACCTCGTTGTTGCAAAAGGGATTAGTCTCGACATCACAACGCTGCGCACCGTACCGTTCGGGGTGCTGTCCCGAAGGGCTGTGGCAGGTCATCGCGTAGCGGTGCCAGAAAGCGCTCTGCACAATGCCTTCATCGAACATGCGCCGCACGGTGTCCAGCGCGTCGAGGGTTTCCTGCAGTGTCTCGGTGGGGAAGCCGTACATGAGATAGGTGTGCACCATGATGCCCGCATCGCGGAAATGCCGGCAGGCCTGCACCGTCTGGTCGATGGTCACCCCCTTGTCCATCAGTTTCAACAATCTGTCCGAAGCCACCTCCAAGCCGCCGCTCACCGCCACACAGCCCGCCTCCGACAGCAACTCGCACATCTCGGCCGTGTAGGCCTTCTCGAAGCGGATATTGCCCCAAAAGGAGACCACCAGTCCGCGTTTCAGGATTTCTTCGCACACCTCCTTCAACAGCTTGGGCGGCAGCGCCTCATCGACGAAATGGAAGCCGCTCACCCCCGTCTGCGCCATCACCCGCTCCATCGTATCCACCACCTTCTCGGCCTTGGGGGGCGCAAAACGCCCGATATAGTCCAGCGTGGTGTCGCAGAAGGCGCAGCGGTGCCAATAGCATCCGTGGGCCATCATCATCTTGTTCCACCGCCCGTCGCTCCACATGCGGTGCATGGCGTTGGTCATATCGGCTGTGGAGAGGTACAAACCCAACGGCAGCCCGCCGAAGTCCGGCTCGCCGTTCTCGACCACAGCCTCCTCGTTCAGCAGCTGCCACACAATGGTGCCGTCGTCCCTGCGCCACAGCGTCCGCACCAAGTCCTGCCCGGTGCATTTGCCTTGCAGCCATTCGGCGATGCGCTGCAGAGGCAGATCGCCATCGTCGAGGGTGATGAAATCGCAATAGTCGAACACCCGCTCGTCGCGCAACTGCCGCCACTCGGTGTTGACGAAGCCGCCGCCCACGCACACCTTCACCGCCGGCCATTCGCTCCGCAGCCACTGGCCGCAGCGCAACGCGCCGTACAGGCAACCGGGGAAAGGCACCGAGAAACAGACCACATCGGGTTGTTCCCGTTCCATATAGCCTTTCAGCAAATCAAGCATCAGCGCATCCACAGCGTTGGGTTCACGCCTCAGTGCCGCTTCCAGCTCGTCAAACTCCGGGGCGTAAGTCGCCAGATGCTCGGCATAGTTGACCAAGCCGAAATGGCCGTCCACCTCCTCGCGGATGCTGTCGGCCACATCCTCCACAAACAGGGTGGCCAGATACCGCGCCCGGTCGGCAACCCCCGCAGCGCCAAAAGCCCACTCCAAATCCTCCACACGCTCGAACCGAGGCCCCTCCGGCAGCAGGGAACCGTTCGCAATGCGCCAGGCAACAGTGGCATCCTCGCCCCGCAGAAAACGCATCACAGGCTCCACTACCGCAGCCGCCGACAGCATATAGTCGCGATGCCGCCCGCGGGCAGCCCCGCGCAGCCAGTCGGCAGTAAACATCCTGTTCACCAGCTCGATGCCCAAATCGGCCTGGACAGCCTCATAGCCCTGCGACTGCAGATAGCCTTTCAACACAGCCGTTGCGGGATACGGTGTGTTCAACTGGGTAAGGGGCGGTGTGACAAGTAAAAATTTCATACTCTTAGCCGATAACGTTGGAAAACGAAAATTATTTTGTATCTTTGCATTTTCAACGAACAACACCCTGCGGCATACATCCGCCCTTAAAACACTGTCACAATGAAACAAATCATCCCGCTACTGTTGCTCCTCCCGATAACCTTCGGCGCTGCGGCACAGTCCTATTCCGACTCATTCTACGATGCCCTGAACAGCGACAACCTGGTGATGCAGCGGCAAATCCTCGCCGAATGGCAGCAGGCCTCGCCCGACGACATCGACCTGTATATCGCCCGCTTCAACTACCACATGGGGCAGACCCTCGGCACCTCATCCACCGCTGCCGCCGACAGCACCGTCCTCGTCATCGACCAAGCCATCAGGCTCTTCCCCGACCGGCTCGACCTACGCTTTGGCAAAATCTATTTCCTGGGCGAAATCAGACGATGGGCGTCTTTTGCCGACGAGATAATCAGTACGCTGGACCGCTCCGAACTCATCAACCACCGCTGGCAGTTTCCCAACTTCGACCAAGGCGGGCGCATCCTTATCGTCGAAGGGGTGCAGGACTACCTCTACACCCTCTTCAGCTCCGGCCAACCTGCTGAAGACGGCACCGACCAAGCTGCAGCCACAACGGCTCCCGCCCCCGATGCTTTGCCACAGATACGCCGCATAGCCCACCGCGCCGCACAGCTCTTCCCCTCCGAGCCCGCGTTCTTCTCGGCCTTGGCCTACACCTACATCGCCGAAGCCGACTACCAAACCGCCCTCCACCACCTGAAACGAGCCGAACAGCTGGCGCCCAACGACCCCGCCGTACTGCAGCAGCTGGTGGACGTATATACACGCATGAAAGACAAAAAGTCCGCTGCCCAATACCGCGATCGGCTACAGGCTCAATAAGAGACAATCAGAGGCAGATTCCGCGCCTGTCTGAAAGACATCAAACGGAAATAGTACCACACGCTGCGCGGAAAAGGCGGTGGCAATCGTTTCGCGCTATTCCTTCAGCTTTTCGAGATTAAAGGTGAACGCGACGTTGATGTGGCGGCCCTCGCCGTTCTCGTCCTCGTCATATACCTCCTGCGAGAAGGTGAAGGTGAGATTCTTGCTGTCGAGGTGATTGATTTGGGCAATAACGGAATTCTCATTCCCCCTGATAACGATGCCCAGCTTGTCGCCATCGATGGTATAGAAACCGTAGCTCGTCTCGGAAGGGAGCGCGACAGCAAAGTATTTTTCGGCCGTGAAGAGGAACTTGGCGGAGGTGTATAAGGCGGCAAGCCTTTCCGACTCGGTGATACCGCTGGGATTGCAGGTGACGGAAGTGCACCGCCACGTGCCTACGATAAGGTCTTCGTTGGTCTTCTTGCATGAGGCGAGCGAGAAGATTGCAGCGACAAAGCATACAAGAATCAGGAAATTGTATATATTCTTCATCGGGAGAAACTGTTAGGTTATTACTCTTGTTGTAAAAAAGCCCTGCACAGGGGCAGGGCTTTAGTTGTAACATCTTTGTTTCGATTAGCCTTCGACGATAGCACCGGTGGGGCAAGCGTCAGCGCAGGTACCGCAGGAAACGCAAGTGTCAGCGTCAATCTTGTAGATGTCGCCTTCGGAGATAGCTCCGACGGGGCACTGGTCGATGCAAGTGCCGCAAGCAACGCAGATGTCAGTGATTTTGTAAGCCATTTTATTCTTTTTTTAGGGTTAATAACGTGGTGCA
>JAEEGL011650390.1_pt1 | contig 12229 bp, 12 predicted proteins | sample 9134231 | NCBI WGS metagenome assembly JAEEGL01 (sample SAMN16246548, study PRJNA631951) | gut metagenome | biome: gut microbiome; feature: rumen; material: fiber-attached | host: Bos | place: Iran: Karaj | collected 2018-10
ATCACGTCGCCATACCCCACAGTGCCAAATGCTACCGCAGGTTCCGCCGCCATATTGGGCTGATTTGATGTTGTATTTGGCGTGTTGTTTTCCATATCAGCTTTAATTACGATGGCAAAGATAATGAGGAGATGCGAGATACCCAAATAATTATTGCATTATTTTTGCGAAATAGGAACATTTTGATGATTAATTTCCTTATACGCCAAATTTTGTTTGTTGAGTACCAATGTATTCCTCGGAACATCCTTGAAAATGACACACCCTGCTCCGATAACGCAGTGGTCGCCTATTGTAACTCCTTTTAGTATTGTAACATTGGAACCAATCCAACAATTGTTGCCAATATGGATAGGTGCTGTCGTATAACCCTGATGTTTTATTAAAATATCCGTTTTAGAATAATTGTGATTATGGTCGTATATTTTGACATTCTCGCCAAAAATGGTTCCATCTCCAATTACTATTTTTTGCTTGGCACAAACAGTGCAACCATTGTTGAAGAATACATTGTCGCCAATTGACACTTCACCACCTTCCAGCAATAAGGTAAACCATTTTCGAAATTGGAATTTCTTGCCGAAATGCATTTTTTTTCCGTAAATCAGTTTGTAAAACAGTTTCTTTACAAATGATATGATATGGCAATATAGTTTGTAGATAAACATTTTATTTGAAACTCGTTGTTAGACTGAGGGGAATCATTTTATTCCCAAAATTTGAGATGTATATGAAAGATGGTTTTCTTCTCCATATAATTCTTTCAGATAAATGTCTTTGACCATTTTTATAAAAAATAATGCAACACATATATAAAATAAGTAATTAACATTTGTTTTTCTTGCTTTCAAAACAATAGGGAAATAAACAATAAAAACAATACCTATGTAATAAGCAAGTCTAAAAAAAAAGGCTGATGCCATAGTAGTTAGACCCAATAGGAAATTGACACAAAATAATGATAAAAACATATACCTATAACTTTGTGATTCAATTTTGTATTTGTTTATGTTGTAGTAAACAAATAATTCTACTATAAATGTCAAATAAGTGGCAAAACTTGCTCTCTCGCTCCCTTCATAAATACTATTTTTGCCATATCTTTCGGCATAGACTTCTTGGAATATTCCTAAATCGGATATACTACCAAGAAATGATAAATAAAAAGTTATGAAAAGAATAATCAACACACTACTACCAGCGAGAAAATAATATTTCATTATTCCAGTTGTATGTGATAGCGTATAGAACAACGGTACAATAACAAACAATACTGATGTCGTATGTAAGAAATATGCTAACACTTGCAATATACAATAAGTTTTTATTCTTTTTTGTAAGAATAAAGAGTAACCATAAAACAAGATGGACATTGCACAAAACTGACGCATTAGATTAACACTTTCTTGCTGATACAATAGGCAGAACAATAGCATAAACAATGTAATGTTGGTGTTAAGCGTCTTTTTGTATTCGTATACCCCAAGTACAATAAAAACAACAATGAATAGTTCTGTTATAAACATTAGACATCTTGGGTCGTCTGCCCATTGCGTTGCAACCCATGCAAGGACAAGGAATCCTTTGTCATAACCTTCATAAGCGAAATAGAGAAGACTATGAAAATCCGATATCAAGTAGGCCGCATTAAAGTATGCTTCAATATATGATAACGTATCTGCACCAACGCCAATGTCCCTCAATCCGATTATTATCGAATTAATGATAACTATATTAAACAACCAAACCTTGCATATTGCTTTGTTTTTGGCAAAATTTTTTTCAGCTTGGTACGCAAGCAATATGTTAATCCCTGACAATAAGAACCACATCCTTTTATCCTATAAAATTTATTAGTGTTTGTGCGGATCTTTCCCACGAAAAATCGGACAATGACTTAGAATAAGCTTCATCACCCATTGATAATATTTTTTCAGGAGTTTTATAAAAATCAAGGACGGCATTACATAAACTCTCGGAATCATTGGGAGGTATTATTACTCCAACAGAAGGGTCAACTTGATTGGGAAGTCCGCCAACATTTGTGACAATCATCGGCTTTCCAAATGTATATGACAGCATTATTATTCCTGACTGTGAGGCCTCGATGTATGGAACTATCACAATATCAATATCTTCAAAGAACTGATACATCTCATCATTAGAAATCCAACGGTTTATCAATTCGACATTATCATCCAAATCATTAATCTTCTTTACATCTTCATCAGATATATTTCCGTTTCCCGCTATTCTGAGTTTTATTTCCGGATTTGATTGATGTATAAGTTTCATTGAATCAAGCAACACCGATATTCCTTTATATTTATGGATTCTGCCAAAAAACAATATCTTATTCGTTATATTGTTTTTGGCTGTGTAAGTATTTGGGCGATAATAATTAAAATTTGCGTGTTTTATCCAACATATATCAGATTCTTTCAAATGATATTTTTGGGCGATTTGCGGAATAAAGTCTTTTGTAAGTGTTATCATTTTTTCAGAGCGAGTGATTGCCGCGTCATACAATCGTTCCGCAATCAAATTACGCTCTCCTATATGGATGGTTACATCGTGAAGTGTAGTTATGATTTTAATTTGTTTTGATACAAACGGTATTATCATACCTGCCCACAAACTTATCATTGGTATGTATATCCAATTAGGAGCGAAATGGTTGATTTTGCGGGCAATTGAAATAAACTTAAACAAGTTTAAACTTTTGAAGATAAAATCAATTTTTGAGTTACCGTATGTTTCAACCCAAATGTATTCGATATTTGATAGACTAAGTTCTGTATCAAACCTTTCCTTGTTTTCAATTTGCTTTGACAATATCACCTGCAACTGAATGTTTGCAGCGGCAAGTTCTTTGACCATTTCATAGGTATAGACACATCCAGCGCCTTGTTTTCCTAAATATAAAACAGACAGTTTCATAATTTTACAAAAACCAACTTTCAGGTTCGCATTTATAATTTAAATCCTTGCTTCTATATCCGATAATTTTCGCAGAAACGCCTGCCACTATTGCATAGTCTGGAACATCTTTTGTGACAACAGCCCCAGCACATATGACTGCGCCTTTGCCTACTTTAACACCTTGTAATACAGTCGCATTAACGCCGATAAAAGCATAATCGCCAATGACAATTGGCAGTCCTTTGTATTTGAAATCCTCAGAATTAATGTCGTGGCTGCCTGTCATCAAGGCTACACGATGACTAATTGAAACATTATCGCCAATCGTAATACCACTTCGTGCATCTATGATACAATCTTGATTAATATGGCTATGATTCCCAATTTTAAATCTGTATGGAGCAAGAATATACTGCCCCATATCAATATGACATCCTTTGCCAAGTTTTGCACCCAAACATAGATACCACATTTTCCTCAGAAATTGAAATGGAAGATAATTGACAATTCTGTTTGTCAAATATAAAGCAAATAATAAAAATGGAGTAAGAATTTTTTTCATAGCATCACAATATATTAATTCTTACCAAATAGATTCTGTATTAGGTTTTTAATCCCTGTGATTCTAACACATATAAAAAAGACTATCTTCTGTTTGACTCCAAAAACATTCTTCGCATAACCTAATAATTCTTTTTTCCATTCCATAAGAATTTGCTTATTACAATCCTTTATATACAGACTATTATGCTTATTTTGTATATTAGAGTAGAGTTTTGCCGAATCAATTATAGATAGGCAGAAAAAAGATTTATCTTTGTCAGAAGCAAATTCTATTAACTCTGAGTATGCATTACGAAGGTCGGCAATTCTTTTCATACTGTATGTACTCATTATTGAACCTTTCCTTTGCCGATAATAATATAATTGGTTATCCGTATAAGCGATTTTCAACGCTTTATAGCATACCTTGTATGTTGTATATACATCTTCGTGATAATGACCAACAGGAAATACAATTCCTTCAAATAATGCTTTTGTGTATATTTTAGACCACGCGGCTACACACCTTCTTTTTGTATAATAATCTTTAAAACTATATATTTCTGTTATTGAGGTTATTTGTTGCTGCAAACAGGGCTGAGTATCATCATAAAAAGGCTTAAAGTTGCAACAAGATATTTGAACCGACACATCATCCAAAATTGGATTCATTAACACCTCAATAATCTTATTATGAATTACATCATCGCTGTCAACAAAACTTAGATATTTCCCTTTTGCAATTTCAATTCCTGCGTTTCGGGCATCTGAAAGTCCGCCGTTGGGTTTGTGAATTACTTTGATGCGGCTGTCTTGTTTTGCGTATTCATCGCAAATTTCAGGACACTTGTCAGGCGAACCGTCATCTACCAAAATGATTTCTAAGTTTGTGTAAGTCTGTGCAATAACAGAATCCACACATTCACGCAAATATTGCTCTACTTTATAAATTGGGATAATTATCGACACTAATGGCTGTTCTATCATAATATAAAGAGTTACTACAATTTGTCCTTATAATGCTTCATTGCCTTAGGAAATCCGTCTTCCTTAATCATTGAAACCAAATTATAAATTCGTATCAAGTTTTTGGAAATGAAGTTTTTGCCGTATTTTTTTTCGATTTTTATTGCATAACTATGTCTCTTTTTCGCTTCGTCGGAACACCAACTGCCATCATAATGGTGAATTGTATATGAATTTTCAGTTATATTCAACTTTCCTGTAAAATAACTTTTCGGACAAAAATACTCCGTCGGATACACCCTTACTCCAGCAACATCTTGAATTTTATCCTCTTTGACAAATCCGTATTTGTAGAAAATTTCACTTACCCTTGTAACCACTGTTTTCAAATTAAGACTTCCATCTTGATTTACAAAGTGTTCCTCTTGGTACGAATCCAACACTTCCTTGAAAATATCCATTGCCGCCGGACTACCAATTCCAAGCCCTGCATTTAGTTCACCTGCTCTTTCAACGCCCGCAAAAGCACCTTGTTCAATTATCAAGGTTAAATCTTTGATGACTTCCACATCTGTATCAAAGTAAATTCCTCCGTATTCGTACAAAATGTCAAAACGTGCGTAATCACTTACAAAAGCATATTTCTTAGCATTATAAGCTTCTGAAATATAAGGAATTTTGTGAACGTCATAATTATCTTCGTTCCATTCCTTGATTTCATAGTCGGGAAGATATTTTTTCCAACTTTCGATACAGCGCAATGCGAGTTCTGGCAAAGGATTACGTCCGAACCAACAATAATGGATAATTTTGGGAATCATTTTAGTTTATCTTCAATATTTTCAAAAGTCTTTCACAATTTCCGCCCTTTTTGTGAACAAAAAACTTGTCAACAATTTTTGCACGAGCATCTTTATAATTGTCAACCCCTTGTTTTGTTCCTTTGATAAAGTCATATAAATCATCAGGCGAGGAAATTTTTTCTCCTGCCATTTCATCTTGGATATTGTCAATTATAAAACCTCGTGAATAATCTTGAATATTGGAAACAAAATATCCTATCGGTTTGTCAATTAACATATAATCGTATGCAACAGACGAAAAATCAGTCAATAAGGCATCACTTTTACCGATGAGTTCGTATAATTGAATGTCATTATTTTGCAATTCTTCATCTTTTACAATCCTAATATTTGTAGCACTTTCGGCACTGATAAAACTTGTATCTTCCAAATGATGAACCTTTAAAACAAGCAATACATTTTCTTTTTTACAAAATGCATTTAAATCTTCAAACTGCTTTTTATTTTTTATGACAGGTAGAATCCATGATTCTGTTTGTCCGTCAGTCCAATATTTTGCTTTTTTAAAAGTTGGCATACCAAGTATATATTTATCATAACCGCGCCCCAAAAATGCCTTTATTTTTTCATCACAATCCGAAAACAAATAATCCCATCTACAATCACCGTTTATTATGGCTTGTTCTTTTCTCATGCCTGTAAAACCTCTCATTCTTTCTGCGGTTACAGTTGACGGGGTAACTTGATAATCAAAGGTTTTATAAATTACAGGGGTCGTATTAAATGCTTTCATTGCTACCGCACCGTGCCATAATTCTACAACAATTTGTTTTTTGCGTGCTAAATTGTAGCCTCTGTGCGTAAAGAAAAAATAATGTGCCGTACTCATAATTTTCTGATAATACATTATTTCAGAAAAATTTGATGAATAATATTTTATAAATTCAACATTTTCAGTGTAGAATCTTTTGTACAACGACGGATCTTCAACAATCCAAACTAATTTGTACTTTTTGTTTAATCGTTTTGAAATCATATATTCATAAAGAGCGCGGGCATTATCCCAAAAATCACCTTCACTTTGAAACACAATCAAATTGTCATCTATTTTTCGAAATCTATATACGACAACGCTCCAAATGCGGAATATTTTTTTTACTATTTTTCGAAACAACTCTTTCATTTAACTCTTCCTGATTTTTCTTTGTACTCGTAACTCCACAGGATTCCTATTTGTAACAATACCCACCGTTTACTTCTATCAAACTACCGTTAACAAACGAATTGTCAATGCAGAACCGAAAAGCATCAACAACTTCTTCGACGGTGGCAAAACGATGAATCGCGGTCTTTTTGTAAATGTTTTGCTTGATTTCTTCGGGTTTGTTTTTTTGCCACGGTGTTTCCACAAAACCAGGAATAATTGCATTGACCGTTGTTCCTGTCCCATCAAATTCTTTGACAAGATTTTTTGCCAATGCACAAACTGCCGACTTTGTAACACCATAACTTAAAACTGTTGCATGAGGATGAACCGCCATTTGGGAACCAGTAAACAAAATCCGCGAACCGCTTGGAATGAGATTGAACAATTCGCGAATCAAGATATAATGCGAATTAACAGCCACTTCCATTTGATTGTCCCAATCTTCGTCGGATGTATCCACAAAGGATTTGCGGATACTCATTCCTGCATTACATACAATACAGTCAATGTTTCTGTTTTGGGATTTTATATAATCAATAAATCCATAAACTTCTTTCCTAACTGATTGATTAATTTTTACAGGTTCAAAATTGTCGATTTTTTGAGTAAAATCTTCACCAACGTATGTTGCAAAAACATAATAACCCTTGTTTATTAGCATTTTTGAAACACCAAGTCCAATGCCTGATGTGCCTCCTGTTACAATGGCTGTTTTCATATCTTCATAAAATTGATTCTGTCAGAAAATTGATGCATAATTTTCGCCATACAAACGGATTCACTTTTACGAAGTCTTGATGTCGAAAATCTGCCATTCATAATACAACTGATAAATTCTTGAATTTCATAGCGTAACCCTGCGCCGTCCCATTGATAAAAGAATTTTTTGTTGCGGTTTTGGTCTTCGTAACGGAGTTCAAAATAATCCGTTTTCCACCAAGGCGCAGGAACGTATGCGTAACCTTTTGTCCCTGAAATTATAAGATTGCCTTCGGTCTTGACTCCTAATCCCACTTTAAACGAACAAACGGCATTTTTGAATCGGAAAACACCCTTTGTGTACATATCCACGCCGTCTTTCATCCGCGAATATAAATTGAGATTTTCATAGTCTGTTCCGCAAAGTCTTAAAATCGGCAACAACGGATAACTTCCGAGTTCATAAAACGAACCGCCCGCTTGTTTTGAATCAAACTCCCTGAGTGACATATCATCGTCCCAAAGTTTTGACAATGAGGCTTCAACGTCAACGACATCTCCAATAACGCCTGATTTTATCATGACAATCAAATGGTTGAAAGCGGGACAATAAGCGGTTTTGTTGGCTTCAATCAACACGCAATTATTTTGCTTGGCTAATTCAAAAAGTTCGTCGGCTTTGTCTGCACTTAAAACCATCGGAGTCTCAGCCAAAACGTGCTTTCTGTGATTTAATGCTGTCTTAATATATTCATAATGAGAAAGATGCGGCGTTGCAACATAAACGGCATCCACAAGTTCCAAAAGTTCGTCAAAACTTTCACATAGTTTTATGCCTTGATGCTTGGTGGTAAATTCTGTGGTGATTTGATTGTCAATATCGTATGCGGCAACAATTTGTATTCCGCTGACAACCTCCGCTTCTGACGGGAAACGGTTTGCCACACGTCCGCAACCTATAATACCGATTTTGACATCTTGTGTCGTTTCCGCACGGAGCATTGTTGAAGAAATGCCTTCCGTCCGTGGCAGATAAACAACCTTACAAAACTCGTTCAGGTAATCGAATTTACCTTCCCAATCACTTCCTATTGCAAAAATATCAACGTCATATTTTTGTATGTCATCAATTTTCTGACCGACATAATCTTCAATGACAATTTGGTCGGCATAACCAGTGGCTTTGACGGCTGCAACACGTTCAAGTACGTTGTTCCTGACATTGAGTTTGCCTCTGCCTTTGTCGAAACTATCGCTTGTAACCCCAACGATCAAATAGTCGCCGAGTTCCTTCGCTCGGCGGAGAAGGTTGATATGTCCCTGATGCAGAAGGTCGTATGTACCGTAGGTGATGACGCGGGTCATAATAATAAAAGGCTCAGCCTTTAACAGTTGAAAAATAAAGTGAATACATTTTACACTTTAAAAGCCAATATTTTATGTTTGCCTTTAATCCCATATCGATTTTCATACCTCGGAAAAAACTGTCAAAAAATGACATGTTTCTTACCCTTTTTATTTCTTCGAGCAAGTCTGTTGTATTTGTTAATGTTTTACGCATTTTCATGATAATATGGGTTATATATATCCATGTTCTCGTTCTAATTCCGTCTTCAACGCCGTTTTGATCCAATTGCCTATACTTGGTCATCAACATTGCAATATTATCCCATAAACTCGGTTTGTAAATACCTGATGCCTGATTTTCATGATGAACATAATAGTACAATTTGTCTGACAGCAATGTCAGTTTATCGCATTTTTGCAGAATGTCAAACACTGCGATTTGGTCTTCTCCGAACCATAAACCCAAACCTTGTTTCAAACCGACAGAAACAAATTTTCGTTTAATCATTTTAGTCCAAAGGAAACACGTCATTCCATAACCGCCTAACTGTTTGTTGTAGAAGTAATAATCTCTTATAAAATCTCTTATTTGCTCTTTATCGAAATTTCCTGATATTTTTTTATTAGGTTCTGTTTTGGTGTTGTTTTCTATGTTGTAGTGGTCGCACGACACCATATCTGCGTTATCTTCCAATATTGGTTTTGATAGTTTTTCCAAATATAATTCCGATACAATGTCGTCAGAATCAATAAAAGTAATCAACTCTCCTTTGCTTTTTTCAAAGCCGTTAATCCTTGCTTTTGCTACTCCTTGATTCTCCTGATGAATCACCTTAAATCGTCCGTCCTTCTCCGCATATTCGTCGCAAATCTTTCCCGAATTATCAGGGCTGCCGTCGTCAATTAAGATACATTCCCAATCGGTAAAAGTCTGAGCGACAATGCTGTCAAGACAACGTCGGATGTATTGCTCGACCTTATAGACGGGAACGATGATAGAAATAATAGGAGAGTTCATTATTTTGTCAAATTATCTTTCAAAAAATTAATCGACTTTTCTTGCCATTCTTGCTTAATTGCATTAACCCTTTGGTAGTCAATACTTCCTAAAAGTTTTTCAGAAAAATCTTCTGGCGAATAAATCAATCGGTCTTCCAATCCAAATATTTTCAATAGCGATGTAAATCTTGATAAACCTCGCATTTTATTACCAATACAAATAAAAGGCTTATTGAAAATTATTGAAAACACAGTTCCGTGAAAACTATCAGTTACTACAAAACTTGCGTCCCGAAAACCTGAAAGCCATTTGCTTACAGACGGAAATATACATTTTGAAACGTCTTTTGTGTCTATTGTTAAAGGTTCTTCCTGCATGACTTCCAATAGTTGCAAATTCAATTTTTCTTTTACGGAGTCAACGATTGCTGTTTTTTCAGGAGTTTTATCTAAGACATAACACATGAAAACGTTGTGTCTGATAGTTGAATCCTCATCATCAATTGTTTTGAGGTACTCTTCCTTTTCCAATAGCAAAGTCGGGTCAAGAACGTGTTCGGCTTTTACATTGAAAATGTTTCTGAAAATCTCAATTCCAGAATCTTCTCGCACGGAAACCGCCTTGAATTTTGGTGCAAGAGTTTTACAAATTTCAACATCGTCAGGAGTCCATTCTGATAAATCATCAGTGCCGAATGAAGCGGCGTATGTGAATTTTATTTTGTCGTTTCTGTCTTTGAGATCTTCAAGGAAATATTTTGTTACATTTGACCAGCGCTTTCTAAAAACTTGGTCACTACCTACGATGAATATGTCAAACTTATCTATTTCTTTTTCAGAAAGATAATTAATACATTGATTATCAATAAATTTATTAACAAATTTGCTTGTGTTTTGAGCGACTGTCTTGTATTGTTTTTCGGTCAAAAACTTATATCCAAGAATGGTTTTTACTATTCTTTTGGCGAGATTGATACCGTATCCTATAACTTTTTTGACAGTAATTTTAGGCTTTCCCTGCAACTTAGTTTTATTCGTAACAACCTCAAATCCAAGATTTTTGACGACTTTTTGCAAAGCAAATGCTTGTAATAATCCGCCGTAATTATTGTGCAACGGTTGCGAAAGTATCAAAACTCGTTTCATAATTTTTTACTTTCTTATTTTCTTTTTCACCATCTCCACTACTTTTGCCTTCATTTCTGGATTCAGTCCTAAAAACCAAACCGTCAAACCAACAGACAAAACGCTTAATCCTCCGATTAAAACTAATGAAATCAATTGATTATCTGAATGCAAAAATGTATAAAAAGTTATCGGCAAAATTACCGCAACCGCAGTAACTTTCAAACACGGTACATAGACCGAAAATATATCCTTCCACTTGTAGTCCACGATTTTAATCACCAGCAACGGCTTGACAATCAGTCCTAAAATTGCATAAAATATCAGACTTGCCCAAGACAACGCAACCGGGGAAAAACCATTCTTGAACAGCACATATACTATCGGAAATGTTAAAAATCCTAATGTCGGCGATATTAACGCATTCTCTCTTAACCGTCCTTTTGCATACAATGCCCTGTAAAACGATGTGTCAAAAACGCAAAACAGACTTTGTACAACGATTATTTGCAAAAATATCACTGCATAATCAGGAACTTCTTCAAGCCAAATATCCAACAATTGTTGCGCGCAAAGACATACTGGCAAACATAATAACAACATTAGATAATAACTGAATTTAGTTGTCTGCAAAAGCAACCGCTTGGACCCTTCGTAATTCTTTGCCGCATAGAGTTTTACAATTTGCGGATTCGCCGCCGTCTGAAAGTTGGTAACAAACTGACTGACAGCATTGTTTACTTGCAACGAAATGGAACGAGCCGTTACTACCGCAGGCGAGAAAAACATATTCAGCAACATCAATATTCCTTGGTTGTTTAACGCTATCGAGCCGCCCGCAAATAGGCTCCATCCCGAAAACGAAGCAATTTCTTTAAATATTGGTTTGTCTATCAAAAGTTTGAATTGTGATTCTTCAAAACGCTTTACGCAGTATATTCTGTAAAATACTATTTCTCCAACTTGTATTAAGCACAACAATAACGCGTAAAGTTTCAGTTTGTCAATATCTCCTATGCCTAAAAGATATACTATCAACAATTTTAATACTGCATCAACAATACTCACGTATGCATATACGGACATTTTTTCGTGAGCAATGATGCACGCGCCGTATGGAACTTGTGTAAGCGAAAAAAATGCTGTCACTATTGACAAGTGATATACTACAATTGATGCTTCGAAGCGATTGTCTGGGATTACTAACTTGTTGTATAAGAACCATAATCCAATTGTTTCTGCCAGAACGACGATAAAAACTGCCAAACAAATGTGGACGGTCAATGTCGTCGAAAATATTTTTTTGAGTTTGTCCTTGTTGCCTTCTCCAAGACCAAATGTTATAAATCTCGAAGTTCCTGTTCCTAAAGCGTTATTCAAAAAACTGAGAAATCCTACAATGCCGCCTACCGCCTGATAAATTCCATAATCGTCTATGCCGAGAATTTTCAAAACTACCCGTGAGGTGTACAATGTTATTGCCATTGTAACCATCATACGGAAGTACAGGAACAGTGTGTTTTTGGCGATAGTTTTGTTGGAGGTCTGCATTGTTAGTTAGATATGCTTTGTTTCTTTGTCAAAATGATTTACTCTCTTACCGCAAAGTATCTTGCAA
>JAEEGL014379247.1_pt1 | contig 12229 bp, 12 predicted proteins | sample 9134231 | NCBI WGS metagenome assembly JAEEGL01 (sample SAMN16246548, study PRJNA631951) | gut metagenome | biome: gut microbiome; feature: rumen; material: fiber-attached | host: Bos | place: Iran: Karaj | collected 2018-10
CTTCCGGAGTTCGCGCTTCGGAAGGCAATGCGCTGGCCGTCGTACCACCAGATGTTGGGATCCCGAGTCTGCAGGAAGTCCACGTCATTCTGAACCTCTTCGGTCACCATTTTCTTGAACCAGTTTACGAAATGGCGAGCATCCCGCAGACTGGCATGTGAGCCATCACTGGGTACCGGCCCAACAACTAAATCAGATCTGTGTAGCGCTTCCAAATAATCCTTCTTATTCCGACTACGGACGACGACCATCGGATAATTATGCCTGGCCAGAATATAGTTGACGAGCAGCCGTGCAATTCGTCCGTTTCCGTCCTCAAAAGGATGTATCCGTATATAGCGATAGTGGAAAAGGGCTGCTAATTCAACGGGATTGAATTCTTCGGATTCTTCCGCCCAGTTATACCAGTCCACCAAATCTGTCATCAAGGCGGTAGTCTCTTCCGGAGCAGCATATTCAAAACGGTCGCCGTAGCGGGTGATAACACTATTTGGACGTGTTTTATATGTTCCCGCATGAATGATATAGCTGGTCACTGTTCCATCTGGAAGGGTTCGATACACCGGATAGTCCTCGCGGAGTAAGGTCTTGTGCAACTGGCGGATGAAAGTCTGCGTCAGAGGAGTGTCCTTCAAAGAAGATTGCTCCTTCATCATCAACAACCCGACATTGCTCGCTTTCATCTCCTCAAAATCTTTCATCTCAGCCTCGCCAACTACTTTACCAAAAAGCAACAGCAATTCCGTCTGGCCATAGGTCAACGTGTTCCCTTCAATGTGGTTGCTATTGTAGTTAAACTCCACGGTAAATTTGCGACTCAAGCGGTCCCTATCTTTATCCGATAGAGGCTGTAAGGCGCACCAAGCTTCGTATGTCTCATTCCAATTCATACTCCGAGTTTTTCGCAAATATAACAAAAAGGTGGTAACTTACCACCATATTTAGCAAATACACCGCCAAATTCCGATAAAATGCCGCCTTATCTGCACTCCTTTTCCGCAACAATCACATTTTCGGGAATTTGTCTTCACTCACTATGTGGCCCGAGAACGATTGTCACTTTTGGAACGAGTCCGTTAAAGCAACCCATCAAACTTCGTCATCGAACTGGCCTTGATCGAATTCCTTGCTTTCACCACCTACCTCGAACAGGTATTTCCCATTCACCAGGAAATCCCGTTCTACGCGGAATAATCCTTTTTTCCGAGTCCGCGCCTGGGCAAATCTTCCAAGATTGATTTTTTCAAAAATTTCAATCTTCCAAGATTGTTTTGTGTATTTGCCTCGACATTAAGGCATCAATTATGGAACTCAAGGAAGCAGGACCATCGCGCCCCGCTACCGGTATTTCTCGAAGCCGTAGCGCTCCCGCAGCCCCGCCTGGACCTCCGGGTCCTGGTGGGTGAAATACTCCTTCCACCCCGGGCAGAAATTGATGTGCCACCGCCAGAACCGCCCGATGAGCGACTTGGGGTTCCGGTCATAATGCGCCCGCAGCTTGCAGGTCTCGCAAGGGTAGGTTTTTGTTTCGGACATGGTTGTTGGGTTTGGTGGGGTAAATATACGAAAAATGAATACCGGCTAAGCAATGGTCCTTTCGGTAATGCAATACAGTTTTTCCGGCAAGGCGTAAATATACCCCTGCGAGACTAACTCTTTTGCTGCTTTATAGTATTCAGTAGAGAGTAAAGAAAACTGGGGAAATGACCGAATTGAAATAGGCTTTCCTTTTCGAAATAGCACAGAATAGACGCGAGCCTGCATGGGGGTAAGGCCAATCTCCTGAAACCAGGCGAAAACGGATTGTATGGTTGACTTCGAAATATTTTCCCCTTCAGCAATGGCAGAAACAACATAAATACAATCTAATGCAGTCATTTCATCTATTGGGATATTGCATTCCTTTAAGTTCCTCGCCTTTGCGCGAAGAACTTTTTTTTCGGCAGTGACCGGATACAAGTTGAGGTCATCCCCAATGCAGTTATACACAATGCTGCGCGCGAGACTCCTTGCTTGCTCATCAGAACAGAAAGCGACATATTTGTCTTGAGCATACATACTGTTTCGGAGGTAGTAGATCATAGATGATGATGCCGGATTCCGATCAGAAATATTATCGAGGAGCCGTTCAAAGGATAACCGGGCAAGATCGAATGCCCGGGGGGTCATATCTGTTCTCTTCTGGGCACAGTATAGAAGGATCTCTTGCGTTTTTTCGCCGATCCGCCGTTCGTTTACTTCTGCCCAGTTAACTGACATAGCGCGAATGAAATCTACTTCCGGGAAAATTCCGGGGTAACATGGTCACGAAAGAAAGAGTTCTCCAGCTGGTACTTGACCATGCACAATTCTACCATCTGAGACGCTATTTCCATCAAAGCATCACATTCAACCACCTCGTCCTCAATGTCATCGGACATCTGGTCGTAAGGCATGTTCCTCTTCAGGAATTCGATATGGTCCAGCGCCGTGTTCAGCGCCCATTCAATCTTGAACAGGTCGCCACCATTGGCCTCAAACTCATCCCGGTCGAGCATTCGTCGGAGGACCAGGATATCTTGCCGGACTTTGTTGGATTCGTTCTCAAACATGGTTGCTACTGTGGTTGATTCACAATGACGGAAAATAATCTATCAGAGGGATTTAACCTCTTCTAAGAGGGCCAGTTCCCGTTCTTTTTGCTCGCGCCGCTCCCGCAGGTATTCTTCCCGCGCCCTTCTTCTTTCCTCTTTAGCCGCGCGATAGGTATCCCCGTTCCGGATGATTTCGGCGGCAACACGGGCTACGGTTTGGTCTAAGTTCGCCTTCTTCAACTGGCACTCCCATACGATGATGACGCTCCAGCCTTTTGCCTCCAGCTTTCGCCAGACTTCCTGATCCCGCTCCTGATTTCTTGTAACCTTGGCGACCCAAAACTCCTTATTGGTATCCGGGACAGTATAATACTTACAGTCCTTATGGCCATGCCAAAAACAGCCATGTACAAAGACAACGGTATGGTACTTGGGCAGTACCACATCCGGTTTCCCTGGTAGACGCTTGTCGTTCACCCGATAACGAAATCCCTGACGCCATAACGCACGACGCAAATTCAACTCTGGCTTCGTAGAAGTAGAGTGAACCGCAGCCATATTGCGATGGCGCTGTTCTGGCGTATGGTTATCAGACATTACTATTCAGGTTATGTTTTACAAAGATACCGATTAGCGGGAAGATGTGAAAAGAAAGAGAATCATAATTAAGAAATTCGTTTTTTCATATATTTATATGTATATTTGTCTATATAATTATATGCTAATATGAGCAAAAACAAAAAGACAGGGAAGGAGAGGGTGACCTCCATCTCTCTCGACGATAACCTCTACAAGGCGGTAAAACATCTTGCCGTCGAAGAGCGGAAATCGTTAAAAGATATTGTCACTGAATCAATTAGCGAATATCTTCAGAAAAGAGGGATACAACAAAAGACAGAATAACATTGTTATGGTATACAGACCGAAAGTAGATATTAACACAGTACCGCTTGAGAACATTGCATCTGGGAACTCTCTGAAATCTTTGGTTCCCGAGGCTCTTAAGAAAGAATACAAGGCAGTCCGAGATTCTGAGTTCAAGAAAGACATGGCCTTGATTTCTCACTTTCTCCATTCTTCAGAATATATGGATGCTGATGACTATGCAAGAGCCGAGGATTTGATTGAACGCTATTTTGCGGCTGCGCATCCTTCCATAGAGTTCCCCCAGGAGTTTCCCCTGAACGAGAAACTTCACTTGTTTGATTCAATACTCTATCCCCCGTTCCCATCCATCCAAACTCCGACCTTCACGTTTATTGATCTGTTTGCGGGTATTGGCGGCTTTCGTTTAGCTCTTCAGCAATTGGGCGGGAAGTGCGTATTTGCCTCAGAAATTGATGACGCTGCAAGAAAGACATATACGTACAACTATGGTGTAATGCCTTTTGGCGACATAACAACAGAGGAGACAAAATCGCTCATTCCTCATCAATTTGATATACTTTGCGCAGGATTCCCATGTCAGGCCTTCTCTATGGCCGGTCTCCGACTTGGTTTCAGAGATAAAACAAAGGGAACGTTATTCTATGACGTGGCCGAAATCATTGCCCGTTACGAGCCTTCAGCATTCTTTTTAGAAAATGTGAAGGGCCTTTTATCTCATGATCACGGTAGGACGATAGAGATCATCCTTGGCCGTCTTCGGGAGCTTGGTTATTATGTTCCAGAGCCGGAGGTTATAAATGCTATGAATTTCGGAGTGCCGCAGAATCGCGAACGTGTCTTCATTGTCGGTTTTCATCCGCGGACGGGAGTGTATGGAGGGTTCCACTACCCAGAGCCGACAAACACTCATGCGAGATTTAGAGATGTAAAAGAACCCGGCGCGGTTGACGTAAAGTACTATTTGTCGCAGAAATACTGGCAGACTTTAGTTGACCATAAAGAACGGCACCGCGCAAAAGGGAATGGCTTTGGATATGAGATAATTGGTGATGATGATGTCGCAAATACCTTCATGGCTGGGGCTATGGGACGCGAGCATAATCTGGTTGTCGATGACAGACAAACCCTCCGGTTACCGGATACCAAATATAAGGGTGCTACGAATGATGCTTTCGTCAGATCTCTTACTCCACGTGAGGCCGCAGGCTTGCAGGGCTTTCCGCGGACATTTGTTATACCTGTAGCTGATTATCCTGCATATAAGCAGTTCGGGAATTCGGTTCCAGTCCCCGCAATTCGCGAGACGGCCCGTCAAATACTCAACATGCTGAATTTGCGCGCATTTGACGAGTATTAACCTTATATAAAATTATTATATAATTAATATATAATAAATATATATACATATTCTGTTTCCCCGCAATATGTTCTAATAAGTGTAGAAAATATTTGCAGGGAAATTAATTATAACTTATATTTGCCAACAGCAAGCGAAAAATATTCTCAAAATATAGAATTATGGAACCTGTAGAAACAAGGCGTGAAAGGTTCGAAAAAGTTGCATCAAATCGGGTGCAGCGCATTTTGGACACTCTTTCTCTTTTGAAAAACTGCGCCAAGAAGAACAATTATGAGTACGATGAAAAGGACGTCGACATGATGTTCACCGAAATCAACAAAGCGGTTAGGGACGCAAAAGCGGCCTTTTCCGCCGAATTAGAGAAAAGTAACAAGCACGGATTTAAATTCTCCAGCCAGAAATGAGCGACAATTGTAGTTGGTATTTCCCGGTCATCGTAAATGGGCATAAGCAGGGCGAGAATGATGCCCTGACTGACCTGTTTTCCGGGCCCACCTTTCACGCACTAGTTCGAGAATCTTTGCAGAATTCTCTTGATGCACATCAAAAAGACAACCCCTCTGCCACAAAGGTTGAGTTTGTCTTGCGCACTTTGCCCTCGTCTAAACTGAAAGAGGTATTTGATATCAGGGATCATGTAGAAGCCTGCATGGAGTATTGTGGAGAAACCACAGAAACCGAGGGCGGCAAGTTCAGCTCCATGGTTAAGTATCTTGACTCGGTTAAAGATGGAGATGTGCTCATCCTTGACATTATTGATTCCAATACCAACGGAATGGACTATGTCTATGATGAAGAGAATAATGAAGAATCCGGTAATTTTGATTCTTTCGTTAGGTGCTCTGGCAAACCGAACTCAGGAACAGGAACTGGAGGGTCTCATGGATATGGGAAGACGACATATTTCAATGCCTCAAAAATAAGGTGCCTTCTTGTATCTTCGATGACGGCAGCCGATAAGCAGTGTAATTTCGAAGGGGTATCATGGCTTTGTTCTCACAAGATAGGACGTGATCACTACGCAGATTGGGGTTTCTTTGACAACAATGGGGGACGTCCTATTCAAGCGACTGCTGAGAATTATACCAGCATTATTCCTAAAGACTTTCAGAGAAAAGAGCCCGGTTCTACAGTTAGTATTATTGGCGTAGATATCGAACCGGATTCCTTAGGCAAGGTATACGAAGAGATAAAAAGGGCTGTTTTCCGGAACTTCTTTATCGCAATAAAAGAGAAGAAACTTGTCGTAGAGATTGATTTCGGAAAAGGAATGAAGTGCACGATAAGCGATGAAGAGATGCCCATTTTGCTTCCCTTGGCTTTTCCAAAAGAGTTTGACACCGCGAAGTATACAATCATTGACAGCTGTAATCCCAGACCTTATTTAAAGGCCTACGAAAATGCGGTTCTGATTGCAGATAAGGACACCCCGATTGAAGAAGCTATCAACAACCGGAAAAACAAGACATTCATTAAGATTAAGGACCATCTGGGCATTCTCGGCGATGTGGCTTTTTATGGTTACATATATCCTGGCGCAACGGATACAATCCTTTATATGCGCAAACCGCTTATGGTAGTACACGCCACAAACGATCGTAAGACTAAAGGATTCTATGGTTTGTTTGTCTGCGAAGACGAGAACGGCAATGACTATCTCAAACAGATGGAGAATGCCGATCATAAGAAATGGGAGAAAGAAAAGTTCAAAAAGACAAAGGATCTAGAAAAGTATGAACGCGCTAACGCAATAGAAGAAGAAATGAATGCTTTCCTTCGCAAATGCGTTCAGATCATGTTTCCGCAAAACGAATCCGATGAAGAGGACGTCAGCTTTGAGGAGTTTATGATGCCGACCATATCCGAGCCTAACTCATATGACTCAACGATTGGCCAGTTAGTCAGTGAGGCGCCGCAAGAGAACACCGAACCTGGCGCTCCTGTAGATGTGGTGTTATCCGACACGAAACAACCCGCAGCATCAGGCGGCGAGTCTAAAGGTGTCGCATATCCCGTAAAAGATATAATGGCACAGAAGGAAGACAAAGGAGATTATGCTGCAGGCAGGAAAGGAAAGAAAAAGAAGAAGAAAAGAAAGAAGAAAACCCTTCCTCCTTTTGGTAACGGGACATTTGAGGACACTCCCGATGGCAAGCCGTCAAGAGTGAAAGAAGCCATACCTGTTGGCTTCAGATTTATTTCTGATGAAGTGGATGGTGTGTTTACTCATACACTAAAGATCACTTCTCCTTGCGCGGCAGAAAATGTCTCTGTGGAAATCACAGCCGTAGGAGAAACTGTTGATAGCCACGATGGTGGAAATCTACACATCAAGACAACTGACCATGGTGTTGCCAAAGGAAACGCGATTACTGGGTTGACTTTGGTTGAAGGAGCCGAAAATGTAATCGTATTCACATTGTCCAATAATGCTGAGTACTCCTTCTCATTGAAAGCAATCGGTGAAATAGCGAAACAGACAAGTTAGTATGAAAATCGAAGACGTTTCTTTCCCTTATCCGGTTCTAGGGATAAGCGATGATATTACTCCGGCACTTCCTGAAGACGATGTCGTGATAAAATATAATGAAGCGACCCCTGGTATTTTTGATTTCACTGTTGAGTTGCATTTTAACAATCCAGATATTGAAAAGTATATTAGGGAGGGATTTGCTGAATACTCTGTGGAGGTTAATTGCCGATCCACCTTGTATCGGGAGTGCTTCAAATCTGAAAACGGGTGTTTGAAATTCCCGATTGATAAGTACCGGCTTCATAACAAAGTCACATTTGAAAGCTATGTCATTGTAACAAAAGACATCGTTGGATACAAGAATGCGGGGCTTCATCCCGACTATGCAGGGCACACTATAAAACTTCACAAGGGAGATTTAATGATTGCCTTCAGCCAGCGGTATATTGAGGCTAATGTTGACACGAACAATTTGAAGAATCCAGCGGCTTTTATGAGATTTAGAAAAGATGAAGAAGCGGATTATATCTCTTTCGACCTGGAGAATAAGATTATTGTCAACATTCCGGTAGAAGAGTTCAAAGTCTATCAGAATCTATCAAAAGAGGAGAAAAAGCGAATTTGTGCACCGATCTACCTCCAAGCCCTTATTTATGGATTGTTCAATTTCAAAAAGTACAAGGATTTTGACCAAGAAGTGTGGGTACAGGCGATAAAAAGCAGGCTGAAAGATGATGACATTGTTAGCAAGGGCTATACGATGGACACCATTGCCCCTGATAACGAGGATGAATTTGAGCCTAATGATGTAATTATGCTGGCACAGGCGATGTTCAACGACCCGTTTAGGAAGGCATTTGAGCTGGCTTCTGACAATAGCGATCATAGTAGAATTAATATTGAATAGCCATGGCAAAGAATCAGAGACTATTGAAGGAGACAGGTCTGGAGTCATTAACAGATCAGCTGAATTCCGGGAAAACAGTCAATCAGTACACATCAGGTACTCCGAATTTTGGCCTTGCATTGACTGATTTTTGCTGGCTTAATAATTTTCGTGTCGACGATGCAAAAATCAAACAAATGGTAGCATCTGCCAATAGTGATGTGGAGTGTGCTATTTTGTTGTACGAGGCCCTGCCAGATCTAAATGGGTTATTTGCGTCCTATGCGCCATTTTGGACACATCTGTCTCATTATGAGCTGTTTGACTACATGAAAAAACGCTGGCCAAATATTACAAAGAATATTGATGACACACCGAAGGATGTGGTTCAATCAATTAACTACATCAGGAAATACTGGTTCTATCATGGAGCAATGAACTCTTGGCTTTCAAGCCTATGGTGGTCGGTGTTTATGACTAGAGATGATAATCGAGAAGATCCTTATGAACTGACCCGTGTTCTGTTTTATCAGGAAGACATGCGCACAAGGACACTGGGTACTTATATGATATTCCGGCATGAACCCGCTCGAATTGCAATCCTGGAGTTCATCAGGGATAACCGAGAGGGAATATTAAAGACCGACTTCCAGGATAAGGTTCGCTACTTGATGAAGGTACTCAATCTCTTGGGAGGATCAAAGCAGTTGGCATATATGGATAAGACATACTTCGTTAATTACTTGAACGGTAAGAAAGACGACATTGTCGCTCACTACAAAGACTGACCCCCCAAAAGGACACATACAGACAAGAGATGCCGCTAATCATCACGTAGTTTTTCCCTTGAAAAGAGGTATAAGAATAATGCAACTGAATAACAGGCTTAAAGCACCAGAGATCGATCCAGAAAACCCCTTTGCTAATGATGCATTGGGGAGACAACAATATGCAGAAATCCTCACTTCTGTCGTGGATGCATATGGCCATTCTGGTTGTGTCTTGGCCATTAATGGAAAGTGGGGTTCGGGCAAAACAACATTCGTTAACATGTGGAAAGCCCACATGGATCATAACGGTTACAAAACGATATATTTCAATGCCTGGGAGTCTGATTATATGGAGGATCCCCTGGTCGCTTTAGTATCAGAACTCCGCATTCTTAATTCAGACAGAAAGGCTATCTCTAAAGTCGCGGAAAACATCGGTAGAATTATACTTGCAACAAGTTTTTCTGCAATCAAGGCGGTATTGAAAAACAGGGTGGGATTAGATTGCGAGGTAATAAAGGGAGTATTAGACGAGGCAAAAGACATCGGAATCAATAGTATTGAGAACTATTCAGAGGAAAAAGCCTCTTTTGATGATTTTAAACGCAGTCTTACCCAATATATCGCCGACAATGCCTCAGGGAAGCCTGTCGTCTTTTTTGTGGATGAGCTTGATAGATGCCGTCCTGATTATGCGGTTAAAGTATTGGAAAGAATCAAACACCTGTTTGATACCCCCGACATAATATTCGTTCTTTCTATCAATAAGAAACAATTAGGATGCGCGATTCAAGGTTTTTATGGAACCGTGGACCTCGATGCAGAGGACTACTTGCGTCGTTTTATTGATCTAGAGTATGAGCTACCAAAACCAAATATGAAAGATTATTCCCTGTATTTATATGACGAATATGGGTTTGATGATTTCTTAAGCTCCCAAGAGCGGCTGCAGTATTTCAACAGAGACGGTGAGCCTACACGGTTTAAGGACACGGCCAGTAAGATTGCCGATATTTGCCAGTTAGACCTAAGGACACAAGATAGGATTTTCGCTATTTGTAGAGTTGTTTTAGAATCAATGAATGCAAATAATTACTTGCTTCCGGATGTCCTGTATCTACTATGCTTGTTAAAGGTTAAATTCAATAATGTTTATGCTGGTATTCGAGCAAAAACTTACACTGTCCAGGCTCTTTTAGATGCGATAGAATCAACTATCTTCAAAGAATATAGAGAGGGGACAAAGCCCAATACATATGACCGATCTTTGGAATACACAATTGCCACATTGCTGGCAAATTACAATAAGCCTTTGTCTGAAGATGTCGTGGATGCGGGTTTTGTGGGGGAAAGTATTGATAATAAGAATCAGAAGAATTATCCTATTAATGTTAGAAAACTTAATAAAGATAAGCTCAACGAGGCACTTAATTGGGTCATGAACAACCATAATGAAAAATTACATATGGGCCTGGCATTCTCGCTTAACAGAATTGACCTTCTTAATCCCTTTGTTAAGAAATGAGTTATAAGCCTCTGTGGACATAAAGACCTGTCCTCTTCTTTCGCGGAGGATAATTCAAGAATGAGCAATTAATCGACCAGCAACTATTTATGAATCAACAAGGGTTTGAAGAATACACTTATTTTTCGTATGGTCGCGAGACTGGTACTGCCAAAAGTTACATAACGGCTATCCGCATTCTTGATAGACTGCTTGAAAGAAAGGATATTTTTAATCTTAGCGGCAAATCGCTGACCGAAATAGATGACGAGATCCTTTTGCAGAGGATCTCTGATTTTGTCGTTGCGGAAGAAAAAAAGTTCAAATCAGGAGAAGACAGTATCTTCAAGTATGGCCTTGATACTCAGCAGAGTTATCCTCGCGGCGGATTCTGTTCTGCGGCGATGAAGCATCTTCAAAGATACCAAACCTTTGAGCCAAAGGAAATTGAAGCCAACGCCATTGCCGATAGACTGAGCAACGGGAAGGACGTATCTGCTGAACTTATAGAGCATTTTGACATCGCGAAAGAAGGCAGAGATCAAGTTAGCAAGACGAAAGTGCGCATCGGACAAACCTACTATCGAAAAATGATCGTGTCTTTATATGGCGGAAAATGTTGCATAACCGGACTTGATGTGCCGAAACTCTTAAGGGCAAGTCATATAATCCGTTGGGCGGATGATAAGGAAAACCGGATGAATCCAGAGAATGGATTGTGCCTTAGCGGCACTTATGACCTTGCTTTTGACCAGCATCTGATTTCATTTGACGAAAACTACAGAATGATCGTCGGAAATGAGATAAGCGAACATTTCACGAACACTGTCACGCGTGATTATTTCAAGAAGTTCATTGGGAAAAAGATCGCAATGCCATCAAAGTTCCTTCCAAGCCAGGTTTTCCTACAAGTCCATAGGGAATTGTTAAGATAAGGATCTATTTCTTGGCTGGATTCTATTACAAAGAGCAACGCTTCGAAGGGCGCGCCCTGGTCCCAGACGGTCAATTTGGCTAAGGGGGTATTCGGAGAATCGTAAATGAAAAGCCGCCGCCTCAACATGAGACAGCGGCTGTTTATCTATAAAAGAGACGCCGTTTCTTACATATTCTTGAGTCTATGCAGATGATAGTTGTGCCAGTTGTTGTCGTCTACATACACAGCCCGATTTGGAACGTATATCGTCGTAAGATTCGGACAGCGATAGATAGATTCATAAGTAATTGACGGAGGCGTTGTCGGATAGCAATAGATGGTGGTCAGATTATCACACTCCGCGATTGCGTGCACCCCGATGGACGTAACCTGGGCCGGGATGGTCAAGGTGGTCAGGGCGTCACAGTCATAGAACGCCCCGTCGCCGAGGGACGTGACGGTTGCGGCAATGGTGACAGCCGTAAGAGAGGTACAACCGTTGAACAGGTCGTCTGCAATCAACGAAAGCCTGTTAGGCAGTTGTATGGTTTTCATTCCCTCACAATCCTTGAAGGCGGCTGTGCCTATGGATGTGACCTGGGCGGGAATATACACGTTGTCAAGGACGCTGCAACCGGCAAAGGCACTCGCCCCGATCGATGTAACGCTCGAAGTCATTGACACTCTTTTAAGGGAGGTGCAGCCTTCGAAAGTTTTAGCTGCTATGGCTGTTACTCTGTGGGGGAAGGAGAAAGCCTCCAGAGAGGTGCACTTTTTGAAAGCATTCTCTCCGATTGTCGCAATCCGGGCAGGAGTTTCAAAGACGACTTCCGTCATGTCGCTGCAAAACTGAAAAGCA
>JAEEGL015927514.1_pt1 | contig 12229 bp, 11 predicted proteins | sample 9134231 | NCBI WGS metagenome assembly JAEEGL01 (sample SAMN16246548, study PRJNA631951) | gut metagenome | biome: gut microbiome; feature: rumen; material: fiber-attached | host: Bos | place: Iran: Karaj | collected 2018-10
CGTCCGCCTTTTCGGTGAATATCATCAGCATCTTTCCGTTTCCCATGCCGTAAAGCAGGGCGTCGATAACCCTTGTGCTGACAAACGCCACAATGATTGCGTAAAGACCGCTTTCCACACTGCGGAACACCAGCATATTCGTGATAACTATCAGCGCGTCGGCAGTCATAACCGTTTTTCCGACGCTGATATGAGGAAAGCGCTTATGAACCAGCCGCCCGATAATGTCGGTGCCTCCGCTTGTCGCGCCCGTCGTCATTATTATTCCGAGACCGGCGCCCTGAAGGACTCCGCAGACAAGCGCGGCGAGAATTTTGTCGCCCGTGTAGGTCGGAATATAATTTGCGAAAAGCCATGACATAAGGTCGAGAAACGCCGCGAGAATTCCCGAAACAATGAGGGTTTTGACAAGCGATCCCCTGCCGAGAAAAATAAACATCATTATCAGAAGCGGGACATTAAGCAAAAATCCCACAAGACCGATCGGCCATTCAAACAGCTTGTGAAATATGACCGACGCGCCGGTTATTCCGCTCTGCGCTATTGCATTTGGCAGAGCAAAACCGTTGACGGCGGTTGCGTAAAGAAAACATCCCGCAACCCAGATAAAGAAATCCTTAACGGTATTGCGAATTGATTTTTCAGTCATCTTCACTTCCGACCTCCGTTTTCATAAGAGCGTAAAGCTCTTTTATTCTGTCGGTTTTGCCGTTGAGATAGAGCCAGCCGAAAAGGCACTCAAGCCCTGTGGCGTAGTGATAATCGGCTCCGGACTGATTTTTCGGCGTGCTTCCCGGATGGGCGTTTCTCCCTCTCCTGAATACCGCCTCCTCGTCTTCGCCGAGAGCCGGAAGGATTCGTTTAATCGCCTCTGCCTGCGCCGAGGCGCAGACCTTTTGGGACGCCGACTTATGCAGGTCCTTTACCGGACGGTTGCCTTCCATAACAAGCTCCCGTCTTACGAGCAGATCAAAAACCGTGTCGCCGAGAAAAGCGAGCGTCAGCGGACTGTAATTTTCGTTTTGCACAAAATCACCTTAATCAACAAAATCAAATTCGAGGTCATATATTGAAACCGTATCGCCCTCGCATATTCCTCTCTCATGAAGGGCGTCGATAATACCGCTTGAAACAAGCACTCTCTGGAAATACTGAAGGGATTCGTAGTCGTCAAGGTCGCATCTCTGAAGAATCTTGAGCAGCCACGGAGCTTCGACAAAATACACATTGTCGCGCACCGTTATCGTAAAGCCTTTGTCGGCTGTCTTTTCAAATATTTCAACGGGAATAGACTCCGCTTCATATCTCTTTATCGGCGGAAGCGTCTGAAGTTTATTCCAGAGCGCGTTGATAATTGTCTGAGTCCCCTCGGCAATCGGAGCGCACATCGTATAGAACTCATATCCCCTGCCCTCAAAATACGCGCGCAGTTCCTCAACCGTTTCCTCATCGGTCAGGTCGGTCTTGTTCGCCGCGATAATCTGAGGACGTTTTGCAAGCTCGGGATCGAATTTTTCGAGCTCCCTGTTGATGATTTCAAAATCCTCTTTCGGGTCTCTGCCCTCACTGCCGGAAGCGTCAATTATATGCAGAAGCAGACGGCAGCGCTCAACGTGGCGCAGAAACTCGTGACCGAGACCTACTCCGTCACCCGCTCCCTCTATCAGACCGGGAATATCTGCCATTACAAACGAGTTTCCCTCGCCCATCGAAACAACTCCGAGAACCGGAGTTACCGTCGTGAAATGGTAATTCGCGATTATCGGCTTCGCTTCGCTGACAACGGAAATAAGCGTTGATTTTCCGACATTGGGAAAACCGAGCAAGCCTACGTCCGCAAGGAGCTTGAGCTCGAGTGAAACCTCCCATTCCTCACCGGGCGTGCCGTCCTTCGCGAACCTCGGAACCTGTCTGGTCGGAGTCGCGAAATGCGGATTGCCCCAGCCGCCTTTGCCGCCCTTCGCGGCGATAAACGGCTTATCGTCGGACATATCTGCCATAACCGCTCCGCTTTCGCACTCGCGGATTATCGTTCCTTTCGGCACATAGATTATCAGGTCTTCGCCGCTTTTTCCGTTTTTGCGTCCGCCCGAACCGTCCTGTCCGTTGGGAGCTGTGTATTTTCTTTTGTAACGGAAATCCGAGAGAGTCGCGAGATTGGTGTCAACCTTGAAAACAATGTTTCCTCCGCGTCCCCCGTCGCCGCCGTCGGGTCCGCCCGCGGCAACGTATTTTTCCCTGCGGAAACTGACGGCTCCGTTGCCGCCGTTTCCCGCCTTTATCCTGATTTTTGCAATATCTGTAAACATATTACCCTCCGTTATTCACGAAACGCTTTGTACAGCGCGGCGGCAGACGCTTTGCTCATTCCCTTTACGGAGGCAATTTCCTCCTCGCTCGCCTGTGACATTGCTTTGATTGTCTTGAAATGTTTCATAAGCGCTTTCGCCCTCTTTTCACCGATACCCTCAACAGAAGTCAGGGTCGTTGAAATCGAGGCGTTTCTGCTCTTTGCATGATGATAAGCCACCGAATAACGGTGAACCTCCTCCTGAATGGAGGAAACGAGCGTGAATGCCGCGCGCTTTGATGTAAATGATATTTCACCGCCCGAGTGCGAAATGGCGCGGGTCCTGTGGCGGGAGTCCTTCACCATACCGAAAACGGGAATGCTTATTCCGTGACGGTGAAGCACCGGAAGCACGGCGTTGACCTGCCCTTTTCCGCCGTCAAGCAGTATGAGGTCCGGAAGAATACCGAAGCCCTCGCCGCTGTCGGGGTTGTTTTCATATTCGGTGAGCCGTCTGTCTATTACCTCCGCCATTGAGGCGTAATCATCCTGCCCCGAAAAGCCCTTGATTGAAAATCTTTTGTACGCTTTTTTAAACGGGAGACCGTTTCTGAAAACCACCATACCGGCAACATTGTTGCTGCCTGCCGTGTGGGAAATATCATAAGACTCGATGTATTCCGGCGGCTGATTCAGACCCAGCATGTGACCGAGCTCATCCAGCGCCGCGGTTGATTTTCCTGTTCTGCCGAGATAGAGAGCGAGCTTCTGCGCGGCGTTTGAACGGCACATATCAACGAGAGAATGCTGCTCGCCTCTCTGCGGCAAAACGATATGTACTCTCTTTCCCGCTTTTGAGGTCAGCCATTCCTCAAGCAGTCCGGCTTCCTCAATTTCGCCGTCAACCGCGATCCTTGACGGAACGTTATCGCGGATTGTGTAATAACTGCGGATTAACTCGTGCCTCGCATTCGGCAGATCCTCGGGCAAATCTATGATGAAATGCTCGCTGTCATAAAGTCTGTAATCGGCAAAGCGAAGAACGGAAAGGCACGCCTTGGGGTTCGTTCCCTGCTTCGCTCCGACTGTCGCGAACACATCCTGCTCCTTAACCGGAGCCGCCACAACCTTCTGTTTGTCGGCGATTTTGTTGATAGCCCTGATTGTGTCCCTGTATCTCGCCGCCTTCTCATACTCCTCGTTTTCCGAGGCCTCAAGCATTTTGCGGTTAAGCTCGTCAACAACTTTTTCGGAGCCGTTCATTATGAAATCAAGCGCTCTTTCCACCGCTTCGTTATGCGCCTGCCTTGTTATTTTTCCGGCGCACGGAGCGGAGCACTGGCCTATTGAATAATTGAGGCACGGCCTGCTTTTGCCGTATTCCGCGGGAAATTTCTTGTTGCACTGCGGTATCCGGAATATCTTTTTTGCCCTGTCAACCGCGGCGGATATTCCCGCGGCGCTCATATAGGGGCCGATATATCGCGCGCCGTCATCTTCCTTCTGCCTGACAATCCCGAAACTTTTCCATTCGTCATCGACAACCTTGATATAACTGTATCCCTTGTCATCCTTGAGCAGAATGTTGTATTTCGGGCTGTGCTGCTTGATGAGAGAGCATTCGAGAACGAGCGCCTCAAACTCGCTGTCGCAGAGAATATAGTCAAAATCCTCAACATTCTCCACCATCCTGCGCACCTTGGAGGTATGATTGTTCTGTGAGCCGAAATACTGGCTCACCCTGTTTTTGAGCGCCTTTGCCTTGCCGATATAAATAATCCCGGATTTGCTGTCTTTCATGATATATACGCCGGGCGTCAGCGGCAGTGACATCGCCTTTTTTCTGAGCCGCGAAAGTCTTTCGTCCACACAATCACCTCCTTTTATGTGTTACATTTTATAATATCATAGCATAAAAATGTTGTCAAATCTTTAAATATATTTTCTTTTTATTTGTTATTATTTAATTTCGGTATAATAAATCATTCAAATCGTTTAAAATGACTGAAGAATTTACAAATACGGAATGATATAATCTATATACTATGTGCTTTCAACGAAAGGAAGTAATGATTTGAAAAAATCCAAGTATGCAATTGACCCGAAGTTGATTGAGGAAATAAAGGATCTTAAGACCCTTAAAGAAATCATTTTATACGGAACAAACAAAGGCGGCGACAATCTTCATTTTGTTTTCCTTGATGCGGACAAAAAGGAAGACAGAAGGACCTTTAACCAGAGTCTCGACGAAATCTCGGCTCTCGGCACATACTATTACCTTCACGGAATAGACGGCAAGAAGAAAATCGCCATCATCGCTGAAAACTCATACGAGTGGATTATCTCTTACTATGCCACTCTTTTCGGCGGCAACATCGCGGTTCCGATGGATATCAAGCTCAGCGATGAAGAGCTCGTAAGCCAGCTTGTAAGATGCGAATGCGACGCTCTCGTTTATACCGAAAAGACCGCTCACGTCATGGACGCCGTCAAAGCAGCAGATGGCAGCAAGGTCAGGGAATTCTTCTGCGTTTCCGATTTCCCCGCTTACAAAAACGAAGGCAGGGAAGCCATCAAGGCGGGAAACCGTTCCTGCGTTGACGCTGTTGTTGAGCCGGACGACCTTGCCTGCATAGTTTACACATCCGGTACAACCGGACTCAGCAAGGGCGTTATGCTCACGCATTTCAACATCACAAGCAATGCCGTCGCCTCCTGCATGACCAATTTCGGCCGCCACGCGATCGGCTTTCTTCCGCTCAACCACACATTCTGCTGGGTCGGCGCTCTCTTCACCGGCTATATTCTCGCCGAATGGGGCTATATCTGCGACGGCATAAAGGATATTCAGAAGGATATCCAAAAATATCATCCGCAGAATTTCTCGGCGGTTCCTCTTGTTGTCAATACGATTTATGACAGAATCTGGAGAACAGCCAGAGCGACGGGCAGAGAGGACGTTCTCAAAAAAGGACTTAAAATCAGCGAATTCCTTCTTAAACTCGGCATCGACGCGAGAAGAAAGATATTCAAGCAGATTATCGACAATCTCGGCGGCGAGCTCGAATTCATCATCTGCGGCGGCGCCAATCTCGACCCGAAATACGAGAAAGGCATGTACGCTTTCGGCATTCAGATTTTAAACGGTTACGGCCTTACCGAATGCTCACCCGCCATCACGGTCAACCGCAGAGACGATTTCAAAATCGGCAGCGTCGGCAAACCCATTCCCTGCAACGAAATCAAAATTCACGACCCGGATGAATTCGGCGTCGGCGAAATATATGTCAAGGGCACCAATGTCATGAAGGGTTACTACAACGACCCGGAGGAGACCGCGAAAGCTTTTGACGGCGAGTGGTTCAAGACAGGCGACCACGGCAGAATTGACGAAGACGGCTTCCTGTTCTTTGTCGGCAGAGTCAAGAACCTCATCGTTCTCAGCAACGGCAAAAACGTTTCTCCCGAGGAGATTGAGGATAAGCTCATCTGCATCGACTATGTCAACGAGGTTCTCGTCTATCAGGAGGATGACAGGATTACCGCCGAATTCTTCCTTAACGAGGAAGATTTCCCGGACGCTCGCGAGCGTCTTAAAGCCGATGTTTACGCAATCAACGATAAGCTTCCGAAATTCAAGCGCGTCACGAAGATAAAAATCCGCGACGATGAATTCCCGAAAACCACTACCTTAAAGATTATAAGAAACAAATAATAAATAATTCTTGACTTTTTTATATAATTCTGTTAAAATCCGTAATTGCCGCAGAAACTGCGGCAGGATTGAATAAACTTTATATCCTTGCCACGCAAGCCGTGGCCATAGACCGGAAGGAGGTGCTTAAGGATGTCAGCTAACAGCTATGAAACCATGGTCGTTTTCTCAGTCGCCGACGGCGATGAGGCAGTTCAGCCCCTTGTTGAGAAGTTCAAAGCCATGATCGAGGCGAACGGCACTCTGGAGAGCATTGATGAGTGGGGCAAGCGCAAACTTGCATATCCCATCAATGATGAACCCGAGGGATACTACGCTATCTACAACTACACTGCCGAGCCCGAGTTTCCCGCTGAACTCGCCCGTGTTTTCAAGATTACGGACGGTGTTCTCCGCTCACTTATCATTAACAAAAATGACTGAGGAGGTCACCTGAATGCTTAATTGCGCTGCTATTATGGGCAGACTTGTAGCTGACCCCGAACTCCGTTCAACAGGCACCGGAGTATCCGTTACTTCCTTTACCATCGCCGTAGATAAAAGCTATGTGCGTCAGGGTGAAGAAAGACAGGCGGATTTCATCGATGTCGTTGCCTGGAGACAGACCGCTGAATTTGTTTGCAAATATTTCCACAAGGGCTCAATGATTGCCGTTCAGGGTAGTATTCAGACCAGAAACTACGAAGACAAAAACGGCAACAAGAGAAAGAGCACCGAGGTTGTTGCGGATAATGTAAGCTTTTGCGGTTCAAGAGCCGAAAGCGGAAGCAGTACCAGAACAGAAGAGGCTGCCTATCAGCCCGCCACTTCATTCGCGACAGCGGATGAAAGTGAATTCACCGAAATCCCCGAGGACGATCTGCCCTTCTGAGAGATTTCGCATCTTATAAAGGAGGTTTAATCCATGCCTTACGAAAAGAATGACAGAAAAGTCAATAAAAAAGGCCGCAGAAAAGTTTGCGCTTTTTGTGTTGATAAGGTAGAATACATTGATTATAAGGATGTAAACAAGCTTCAGAGATTTACTTCCGAAAGAGCAAAGATTCTTCCCCGCCGTGTTACCGGTACCTGTGCAAAGCATCAGCGTGAACTGACAACCGCAATCAAGCGCGCGCGTCAGGTTGCTCTTATGCCCTACATCAGTGACTGATACGGACATAAAACATTTAAAGCCGGAGTCAATCGACTCCGGCTTTTCTGTATTGTATTATCTCGCGAAATTACAGCACCTTTGAAAGGAAATCGCGCAGACGGGGATTCTCGGGCTCGGAAAAGAACTTGTCGGGGGTGTTTTCTTCCATAATTACACCCTCGTCGATAAACACGACTCTTGACCCGACCTCTCTCGCGAAACCCATTTCGTGGGTGACGACCACCATCGTCATTCCCTGCTTCGCAAGCTCCTTCATAACATCAAGTACCTCGCCGACCATTTCCGGGTCGAGCGCCGAGGTCGGCTCGTCGAAAAGCATGACATCGGGATTCATCGCGAGCGCGCGGACTATCGCGACTCTCTGTTTCTGACCTCCCGAAAGCTGAGAGGGGTAGGAATCCGCCTTGTCGGGAAGGCCTACTCTGCCGAGCAGATCCAACGCTCTCTCACGGGCTTCCTTTTTGCCCATTCCGAGCAGTTTCATCGGGGCGATGGTTATATTGTCAAGGATAGTCAGGTTCGCGAACAGATTGAACTGCTGGAAAACCATTCCTATCTTCTGCCTGGCAAGATTTATGTTGATGCTGTTTTCTTTGTATATCTGCTTCATCAGCGCCTTGCACGCCTTGCCCTCGTGCTTTTCGTTGAGAAGGTCTTTGCTTTTGATTTCGGCAATCAGCGCCGCTTTGAGCTCTTCCTCACCGAGGAAGGGATTTTCCTTTGCGAAAGAAGGCAGCATTTTCCCGAAGGTCTTTGATTTTTCAATCACCTCGGGATGAAGATACGGGTCAACCGGAGTCACGAGTCTGTTCTCCAGCCATACCTCGCCGTAGGTCGGTTCCTCAAGAAGATTAAGGCAGCGCAAAAAGGTTGATTTTCCCGAACCCGAAGGCCCGATAACGACAACCACCTCGCCCTTGTCTATCTCCGCGGAGATGCCCCTGAGCACCTTGTTTGAGCCGAAATACTTATAAAGTCCGTCAACTCTTATGAGAGCGTTACCGTCAGTGGTCACTGTTGCGCAGCCTCCTTTCGAGTCTTGCCACAAGCTTCGTGAATATGATTACAACCGCGAGATAAATCAGCGCGACCGCAATCAGCGGCATAAACGCGGAGAAGGTGCGGCCCCTGATGAGGTCGCCCGCTTTTGTCAGGTCTCTGATTCCGACATAACCCGCAACCGAAGTTTCCTTGAGCAGAACTATGAACTCATTGCAGAGCGTGGGAAGCACAATCTTGAACATCTGAGGAATGATGATATGAATCATCGTCTGGATATAGTTGAATCCGAGACTTCTTCCGGCTTCAAACTGACCCTTGTCAACGCTCATTATTCCTCCGCGGAATATTTCCGCGACATAGGCGCCGGAATTGATTCCGAATGACATAATGGCAACCATCGTGCTGTTTGTTGACGAGGCGAAGATTATGAAATACATAATCAGAAGCTGAACAACCACGGGCGTTCCTCTTATCACCGTCAGGTAAAGTCCGCAGATTTTATTGAAAAATGAGAGGATGCGGAAACCTATTCCGCCCTTTTTCTTCATCGACTCATAATTCTTGTCATAGGTGGAACGCACGGTAGCGATTACCACGCCTATCAGAATACCGATAAGCGTCGCGAAGAAGGTTATTATCAGCGTCATCTTGAAGCCTTCGAGCAGCCAGGTCCATCTGTCGCCGTCTATAAAGTTAAGCCGGAACTGCCCGGCAAGATCGGAAAACCATTCTTTCATAGGGATTCTGTACGGCACGGCGGCACCGCGCCCTCCTTGATTATGATAAAAGCGGATGAGAATTCATCCGCTTTGATTGTTTTGTCAGGCGGCTATGTATTTGCTGATTATTTCATCAACCTTGCCGCTGCTCTTAAGCTTTCCGAGAGCGCTGTTGATTTGCTCGAGAAGCTCGGGGTTATCCTTTGAAACGCAGATCGCGTAATCTTCCTCGGCGTAGGCGGTGTCAAGGATTCTGAGACCTTTGTTAGCCGCGACGTAGGATTTCGCGGGCTCGTTATCAATGATAACGGCGTCAACCTTTCCCGCGACAAGCGCCTGAACGGCGTCATTACCTGTCTTATACTGAATTACGTGGTCGGTGCCGAGTCCGCCGTTTTCAACGGTATCGGAGCAGTAGATGTCACCGGTGGTATCCTGCTGAACGCCGATTTTGATATTCTTTACCTGCTTGTCGTCACCCTCGCCCTCAAAGAAATCGTCAAACGAATTGAATGAGCTTGTCTCTTTTACGATGATGGACTGAACGCCCTTCGCGTAAGTGTCGGAGAAATTGACTGTCTGTAATCTTTCCTCGGTGACGGTCATGCCCGCCATACCCATATCGAATTTACCGGACTGAACGCCGCCGATGATTGAGCCGAACTCAACATCCTCGATTTTCAGCTCAAGGCCGAGTTCCTCGGCGATAAGACCCGCGATTTCAACGTCGATACCCGCGAAATCATCGCCTTCGGTATATTCATACGGAGGGAACGAAGCGTTGGTAGCCATTACGAGAACGCCTTCTGTCGCTGTGCCCGACGCGGATTTTCCGCAGGAAGCAAACAGACAGGCGGTCATTGCGAGAACCGTTATTATTGCAAGAATTTTTGTGATTTTTTTCATAATATCCTCCTAAAAATTTTTTAGTCAGTTGAATTATACACATATATAATTACTTTGTCAAGTAATATTCCCAATCGGAAAAACATGATAACTTTGTATATTTATGCAGTTTATATGCCTTTTTGAAAGCGCCGAACTCCGGCGGAGGAGCGGCGGTAAACCTCATTTTTTCACCTGTGACCGGGTGAACAATCTCCGCGCTGCCGCAGTGAAGCAGCTGATGGCCGAACTCCGTGCGGAAATCCCCGTAGTATCCGTCGCCCGCGAGAGGATGTCCCGTATATGCCATGTGAACCCTTATCTGATGCGTTCTCCCGGTTTCAAGAGTCAGACGCACAAGCGTGCTGTCCGCGTAGTTTTCAACCGCGGTCCAGTGTGTCACGGCGCTTTCCGTTCCGAGCTCGGGAGAACAGGCGCGCAGCGTTTTCATCGGATCCGGTCTGTATATGGGAACATCAACCGTTCCGCTTCCCGTGAGCGTTCCTTTGACAATCGCGGTGTATTCCTTTTTCACCTTGCCCGGAAGTTTGCAGGCGGAAAGCATATTCAGAGCGCAGATAACTATACCCGAGGTCCCTTTGTCAAGCCGCCCCACAGCGCTGAAAGTGACCGGCTTTCCTTTTGACTGAAGATAAAAAGCGACATTGTTTGCAAGCGTATCTCCCTGATGATTGTGCGTCGGGTGCATCGCCGTAAACGGAGATTTGTTGATGACGAGAATATCCTCGTCCTCATAAATTATATCGAGTTTTCCTTCAACCGGAGCGATTTCGTTTGCGCCCGACGGAACGCTGACTGTCAGTCTGTCACCGGCATGAACAAGGTCGATTGTCCTCGCCGGTTTGCCGTTGAGCAGAATTCCGGTTTCATCTGTTTTTATTGTACGGATAAGCTTGGTAGAGTATCCGTTCTTATATTTGAGAAAGGTGAAAATTTTAATCCCGTCGTGCTCCGGCGGTACAATATAATCTATAATCCGCATATTATCCGACAACAACCGTTTCTATTGATTTCGCGGGAATCTTATGAATCTTCAGCATACATCCCTCTTCAACCTTCTCGCAATTCACGGTTGAATCGGTGCGGTAAACGCTGTATCTTCCGGCGCCGAGCCCACTGAGCTCAAGCTTTATATCTTTCTCCGAGCTGTTTACGAGCACAAGCACTGTCTTTCCGTCTTTCATAAACGCGACTGACTGAATATCTTTATTGTCAACGCTGTCCATCGTGTCAATCCTGACCGCTCCCGGCTCGATGAAACGCGAAAAATGCATAAAGGCGTAATATCTGTTGAAGGTTTTAAGTCTGCCGTCGGCAAAGTCCATCAGACCGTCCTCGTTGACCGCTGTCCAGCTCTGCCACGAAACCGCGTTCATCAGAGTCAGGTCCTGAATAATGATATTCGCCATATAAATTCCGCTGTCAATTGTGTTTGAATCTATTTTAAGCGGCAGCTCGCACCACTCGCTCATTTCAAGCTTCATATCCGGATACTCACAGGAGAATTTCTTCCCGACTTCCGTTTTGCCGTCATAGTTATTGTCCATCCAGTAACTGTGCCCGGAGTAATATTTACAGAAGTTCCGCAGAATATCGCTCTGCATGAATCTGTCAATATATTGGTAGTACTCCGGTGACATTTCACCGGTTTCGGGGCCTCTGAGTTCATAGGGACAATGCCTTTCCTGCATTGTTACCGCAAAAAGCTCAAGCAGTTTTATGCACTCGTCAACATCGTAATGACAGCCCTCCTGGGACACATAATCTCCGCCCCATTTCCACTGCGGCTCGTTTATCGGCGAGATTGCGGTCACGGGATAACCCATATCTATAAACGCGTCGGCTATTGTCAACAGGTAATCGACAAACGCCTGATAATTCTCTTCGGGAAGATTGTTAACGTATTCCTCCCTGCCGCCCGAGGCAAGACCGCTTTTCGTCATCGAGTAATGCGGCGAGTTACAGAAAAGAATTACCTCTCTGACACCGAAATCCATCGCGTAGTCAAGCACCCTGCGCGCGTTTGCGTCACGGGTGAAATCATACTCCCATTTGCCGCTTTCCTCATTGAAATAATAAAAGCTCTCCGCCTTGCGCGATTCTATCGTCACAACGGAATCCGGGTTTTCTTTTTCTCCCGCCCCGACATTGTAACGGAATACCTCAAGTCCGAGTCCGGTGTTTTTTCCGTAAAGCATTCTTGCAATCTGCTGCGCGTCGGCGTCGCTGTCAACATTCTGCGCCCACCACGCGGTGGAAGTACCGAAACTCTCGAAAGTCTGATGCGTCATATATCTGTTCACCCCTATTGTCCTTGTACAGCCGATTCTGACCGCAGTGAAGGAAAGAATCTGGATGGCGGATAAAATCCAGAGAAAAACCGATTTTATCACTTCATCTCACCCCCGCTTAATGATAACATACCGTTATGAATTTAACAATAA
>JAEEGL016330845.1_pt1 | contig 12229 bp, 3 predicted proteins | sample 9134231 | NCBI WGS metagenome assembly JAEEGL01 (sample SAMN16246548, study PRJNA631951) | gut metagenome | biome: gut microbiome; feature: rumen; material: fiber-attached | host: Bos | place: Iran: Karaj | collected 2018-10
TTTAAATGCTCCTTTATATCAAAATAATGTTCATTATTGTTTACTTTTATTAAGATTACCAAAAGCAATAAAAGCTTTTTTTAATAATAGAATATCAGATTATTTATCAAATTATTTAAATCAATATGAACATTTTAATAATTATTTAGGTTTATATTCAGGATTTATAATAACAGTAACATGTATGCATATCATGGCATGTACATTTATATTTATTGGTAAATGTGAATATCCAGGATGGATAATAAATTATGGATATCAAGATTTAAATTATTCAGAATTATATTTAATTGCAATATATTATATTATTACTACTTGTACTACAGTTGGTTATGGTGATTTAACTTGTATTACTCTTGTTGAAAAAATTTTTGGTCTTATTATGGAAATTGTTGGTATATTTGCTTATTCATTTGCTGTGTCTTCTATTAGTAATTATGTTAAGGTTATGAATGATAAAAGTGAAGAATATAGAGAAAAAAGTGAAATTTTAGAAGATATTAGAATTTCTTATCCTGAATTAGATGATGATTTATATCATCAAATTCATAGATATTTAAAATTTAAATTCCTCTATCATGAGAAATTAGATAAGAAAGTTATTATTAATTCTCTTCCTTTGACTTTGAAAAATTCTTTAGTATGTGAAATGTATAAACCTTTAATTAAAAATTTTATTTTTTTTAAAAATTTCGATAATATTGATTTTATAGTAAGAGTAATATTATGTTTTAAACCAATATTAGCAGTTAGAAATGATATATTAATAAAAGATGGTGATTTTGTAGAAGATATGATTTTTGTAAAAAGAGGAAGACTTTCATTAGATTTACCTTTAAAAATAGAAGAAGAAGAAGAAATGAATAAAACAAAAACAGGGAAAATATCATCATTAAAAACATTTAAAAGTATAAAGAAATCAAAAACAATATTCACAAGAGTAATAACTCATATAGAAGAAAATGATGAAGAAGAAAGGAAAGAAGAAGATGATGAGAATATTCAATATTATAAAATATTAGATATAAGGAAAAATGAACATTTTGGAGATATATTAATGTTTCTTAACAAAAGATCTTCGTTAAGAGTGAAAGTAAAATCTAGAACTGCAGAATTATTTTATTTAAATAAAAAAGATGCAATTGAAATATCTCAAAGTTATAGTCAAATATGGAATCAAATAAATAAGAAATCACTTTTTAATTGGGAACAAATTAAAAGATTAATGATAAAAGTAACAAAATTATTTACAAAAGCAAATGGAATAAATATTGAAGATGAATCTCAAAATAATGGAATATATTTTTCCACAGATTTAGAAGATAATACAGATTTACAATCAATTCCTTCATTATCTTTTTTAAATGATTCTCAAAGAATTGAAAATAAAGAAGAATTAGAATCTCATAGATTAATTAAACTTAATACTATAAAAAATCATGATGTTAAACAATTAAATACAATTAAAGAATCAAATTCTTTTGAATCAATTGAAGAAGAATGTCAAAACGAAGAAAGTAGAAAATATGAGTCTGATAATTCAAAATCTTTTATTTCAAATAATAAAACAATGAAAACTTTAAGATCTTTAAAAACTAAAACTATAAAATATAGAAGTGATAGTAGTGATGATGATGATAGTTCTGAAAATGAATCAAATTCAAGTAATTTAAAAAGTTCTAAAGATGATGTTAATAATGACAATTTTGATGATAATAATTCTGATGATTTTATTAATGTTAATACTTTAAGAATTGAGGAGAAGAAAAAGATGAATTATTATTCTGAAAAATATTCTCATAATAATTCCCTGAATAAAAATAACAATGATGTTAAAAAAATAAAAACACCATATAAACCAAATGAAATAAATAATGAAATTTATCCTGATGAAAATTTTATAACATATTCAAATAAAACAACAAATGAAGAATATGTATCAAAAAAATTACAAAGAATATTAATATCAAATAAAAATCTTGATTTTTCAATTTGTTCAACAGAAATTTCTTTTTCAATTCAAAGTGAATATGAAAATTTAGAAGTTTTAAGTGATTATAAATATTCAAAAAATGAAATAATGCAAAAAAAAGTAAAAGAAATTTTAACTGGAAATAAAAGTAATTTAAAATCAAAAACTTTAAAAAATGGAATTTCAAGAAAAAAAACTTCTTTTGCAAGTGATAGTAATTATAAAACAGTTTCTTCTACTTTTCATAAAAAATATCAAACTGATAATGAAACAGAAAATGATAATAATAATATTACTGAAGATGAAATTTTAAATCTTAAAACTCCTACAATTAAAAAAATAGGGAAAAAAAAAAATTTATTAAATGTTATTCATCAAAATATTGAAAGAAATTATATGAATTTAAATGATCCTGATTTATTTTATAATGAATTTTTTCAAAAAATTTTTGATAAAAAAAAAGAAATCAATCAAGGAAATATTGAAGATAATCCTTTTAATGAAGATGATTTAGAAATTTTAAAAAAATTTGAAGGAATTAATTGTGAAGATGAAAATAAAACTCCTCTTGAAAAATTTAATGCTATTATTGAAAAAATTTAGCATTTTTTTAGTCATTTATTATAACAATGAAATTTTTGTCATTGATTATTTATCTAATGGAATATACAAATATATTTATTCATGTGAATTTTTTTTTATAAATAAATTTATTATATATATAAAAAAAACAATATTTTATTTACTCAAATTTTATTATTATTTTTTTTATAAATTGTTATCAATATATGTTAATTATATATAATATATTAAAATAATATTTAATAAATAAATCAAATAGAAAAATTAAATTAAAAAGAAAAAGAAAATCACATTAATTTAAAGAATATTTTTTTATTAAATTTTAAAAAAGAACATTAATTTAATCAAAGATAATATATGATAAATCTAATATATTTCTAATTTTTAATTATAAAATCATATATAAATACCTAAAAGATGAGAAAATTTTTTATCTTGAATATAATATTTTAATAAAAAAATAAACATTAATTATTAAACATATATTTTTTTAAATATTTGATTAAAAAGAATTAAATAGTTAAATAAGTAATTTAGTTTCTCTATTTTCAGAAGGAACATAATCAAAATTATCTTCAATTTCAAAAACTCTTTTTTTTCTAGGCATTTTAATTTTAATATAATAAGTATAAACTGCTAAAATTAAAACAATAATAAAAAAAATAATAAGTACTATTTTTAAAACAAACCAAAATGTATCCCAAACTTTATTATATCTTGGTCCATTAATATCATAAGGATAAATAACTTGTTCATATCTATCAAAAGAAAAATCATATTTTTTCATAAAAGGTTTTCCAAGAATTAAAAAAAAATGATAAATATCTTCTTCAGGGAAAACAACAAGAAAATATTTTTTATCTTTATATTCACTAAAAAGTTCTTTATATGTTAATTCAAATGTTAAATTTAATTTTTTGTTAACAATTGATAAAGTCGGAAATTCTTTTTCATTTATGCTTTTATCACAAACATAATAATCATAACTTATTTCTAAATAATCTTCTATCATTCCCATCGGATAAAATTCTTTTTTTTCACATAAAGTATTTTTAAAAAAATTTTCTATACTTTTATGATAATTTTGATTTGCTATTATTACTCCTAATTCAGGATATAAAAAAGCGTTTATTGATTTTTCAACTTTTTCATTTCCAATTTTATATTCATCGAAAACAATTTGCCATTCATCATTTGAATAAGTATTTTGTAATTTATATTTTTTTTCACATTGTTCAGTATAATTAGATTCTTTAGTTTTATATAAATGTTCTCCTAAGAAAAAAAAACCTTCATTTTCATTAGTATAAATAATAGAAAAAATATAATTGGAGAATAATTTTTTATTTTTTAAATTTTCTAAAAAATTAACATCATCTCTCAAACCTTTTCCACTTTGTTTTAAATTTAATCCAATAGCACCACTTTGAGTAATATGATGATATAAAGAAATTTGTTTAGCATTAATAAAATTAAATTGTTCAATTTTAATTTTTCCAAAATAAAAATCATCTGTTGATAAAATTCCATTTGTATAATCTTCTTTATAATAATCATCCATCGGACTTTTTGGGTTATATGAAGTTGATTGTGAAGATTCGAATTTTTTAACTTTATATATTCCATTATATGCTTCATCTATTATGTAAAAATAATATGCATGTAATCTTAATTGAATTGGTATTTCTTGTTTGTTTGAACCTATTTGAATATTTATGTAAATATCATTAAAAAATTTTTCTTTCATGTAATTTAATTCTAATGCTGTTTCATTTACTAATGTTTTAAATGGAACTACAATATATGAATGTGATGTTATTAATAATAATGAAAATATGATTATTTTCATTTTTTTTAATTATTTAATTATCATATTTAAAAATTATTGATGTCATAAAATATTATCGGTAAATGATTTAAACTAATTAAAGTATATTTTATAAATTTATAAAAAATTATTTTACTGAAGAAGTTCCCATACTTTGTTGATATAATTCATAAAATAATCCATTTTTATTTTCTAATAATTTTTTAGGATTATCAAATTCAACAATATTTCCTTTATTTAAGACCATAATTTTATCATAATTAATAACAGTTTTAATCCTATGAGCAATAGTAATAACAGTAGATTTCATCATCATATTATTAATAACATTTTGAATTAAACTTTCAGTTTTATAATCAATACTTGAAGTAGCTTCATCCATAACAATAATTTTACTTTTCCTTAAAATTGCTCTTGCAATACAAATTAATTGTTTTTCACCAATTGATAAATTTTTTCCATTTTCTTCAATTTCATCATTTAATTGTAAATAATCTAAACCAATAGAATTTAAAACATTTTCAATTTCGATTTTAGTATAATTTCCTAAAGGATCAATATTTTCTCTTAAATTTCCTTCAATTAAAAATGGTTCTTGTGGAATAACAGTAATAGATTTTCTTAATAATTTTAATCCTATTTGAGATATATCAATATTATCAATTAATATTTTTCCTTTAAAAGGTTCAATTATTCTAAATAATGATAATGTTAATGTTGATTTTCCACTTCCAGTTCTTCCAACAACTCCTATTTTTTCATTTGGATTTATTATAAAGTTTAAATCATTTAATACGATTATTGTATTAGGTCTATATTTAGTTGAATAATTTATAAATTCAATTTTTCCTTTTTCAGGAAAATTAATTAATTGTTTATCTAAAGGTTTTTCTGTTTCCGCTTCTTGAACTATTTTAGTATATGCAAAACATCTTTCTACTGAAGTTATATGCTTTTGTAATTTTATTAATCTTATCATTAAACTGAATAAGTAATCTATTAATTTCATTGTATATGATAACATTAAACCTATTGTTTGAGCAGTAATTTTATTTCTGAAAATATCAGCAAATATTAATATTACAAATAATAAAATAAAAGATATTAAATCAAGAATTAATCCAAACCAATTTTCACCTCCACTTTCATATTTTTCAGTATTATAATAATTATTTAATTTTGAATAACATTTTTCTTTAAATTTGTCTTCATAATTATAAGCTTTAATAGTAGATATTCCAGGAATAGTTTCACTAAAAACACTAATAACAGGAGGTAAAGAAGTAGTACTAATTTTATTTAAATCACCAGCTCCTTTAATATAAAATTTCATAATAATATAATCAACAAATAATAAAGGTGGAAAAATAAATAAAATATACCAATTATAATTAATACAAACAAATATACATCCAAGTAATTGAAATATTATTCTAAAACAACCATTTGTAGTCCAACTTACTTTAGTTGATTTTTGTAAATCTCTACTTAATTTATTTAATATTTGACCTTTTGGAACTGTATCATGAAATAAATTGATTGGAGCTCTTATTAATCTATGTAATAATTCATCATGCATTTTTTCATTATATTTCACTACACTTATATATGATAAATATCCTCTTAAAAAAACAAAGAATGTTCCTAAGAAACTTACTGATGTATATATTATTAAAAATTTATTATTTTCATTATCTGATAATTTATCTTCACTTGTCCATCCCATTAATATATAATCACTTCCTACTTCACATATTTTCCATAATATATTACATAATATTATTGTTATTAAGAAGTTAACTCCTCCTATATATAAAAAATAATTTACCCATGTTTTAATTTTTCCATCTTTTAATTTTGGACTTGCATCATCTTTTGTTATTCTTATTATTTTATTTCTATTATTTATTCTTAAAGCTATGCTTTCTTTATCATTTGAATAATCTATTTTCTCATTTCCTGTTATTGGAATTATATTTGCAAGTTCATCAAAATCTAAATCATCATTTAATTTTAATTTTTCAATATTTTTACTATCATTTTTATTAACTTGAACTAAAGGAGAATCATCAGAATTTTTTCTTCTAGCTTTTAAATAAATAGAATTAGTACAAAATTCTTTAAAAGAAACAGAATTTTTTAATGAATTAACAAAATCAAATAATTCTATTTTTTGATCTTTCATTAAAATAACTTTATCCATTCGATTAATATATTGTAAAGCATGAGTTACAAGAATTCTTGTTTTTCCTTTTAAATATTTTTGAATGACATTTTTAAATAATTTTAAACCAACATAAGCATCAACAGCACTTAAAGGATCATCAAATAAATAAATATCAGCATTAGCATATAAAGCTCTTGCAATAGCAATTCTTGCTTTTTGACCTCCTGATAAATTTACTCCTTTTTCTCCTATTTCTGCGTAATCACCTCCATTAATAATTTTAATATCTTGTTCTAATTCACATATTTTTATTACTTGTTTATATCTTTCTTCATCATATTCATTAAAAAATAAAATATTATTTTTAATTGTGTCATTTAATATCCATGGATTTTGACTTATATATGATATTCTACCATATATTTTTATATTTCCTTTTGTATGTTTATTTAATATATCCATATTATTTAATATAGCATTTAATAACAATGTTTTTCCTGATCCTACTTCACCAAAAATTCCTATTAACTCACCTCTGTCTATATTTAATGATATATTTTTTAATAATAATATATCTTTTTCATTTTCAACACTTCCATTATATGAATTATTTTTAATTCCAAAATCACATGAATCTATTTTAATTGCTTTTCCAGATTCTTCACTTAAGTGAAATATTTGACTTGAATCACTTGATCTAGTTAATAAAAATTTTTCTATTCTTTTCATTGAAACAATAGTATCAAAAATTCCAGTTAAAAAACCTGGAACATTATATAATGGGTCACTCATTGAATTAAATATATACATTGCTGTTAAAATATTTGAAACATTCATTGATTCATAAATACAATTATATATTATTATTGAAATTACAGAAATTATTGTTGTTGACGACCAATATATTGTATTTATATATAACGCTATTTTTTCAATATCACTATATTTTTCTAATTCTTTTTCTCTTTTTTTTAAAACTCTTTTTTCAAATTCATCTTCCCAACTATAAACTTTTAATATTTTTAACATGTTAAAAACTTCTGTTGTTATTTTCATTCTTTCGTCTTTTAAAAACATTAAATCTTTTCTATAAGCTAATTTTTTTTTTTGTAAAATTGAAGAAATATACATAACTAATAATAAAGCAGAAATACTAAAAAAAAAGGAAGGACCAAAATATTTGAATAACATATATAAATAAAAAAGGATAGAAAAAGGAAGAAAAATAGAATTTGGAAAAGCAGATAAAAAATAAGAAAATTTTTCAGAATCAACTTCAATTAAATTTATTATTTGTCCTTCAGAAAAATTATCTTTATCATAATTAGTTAATTTTAAAACTTTATCATACATTAAGCTATTAACTTGAATTGTTGTTTTTGCTCCTTGAGTATCAATAAAATAAGAAACTTTTCTGTTAACAAAAATAAAAATAAATTTCGTTATTAACATTAATATTATTGATATTTTAAGAGGAAAAACAGGTTTTTCATTTTCTTTTTTTCTAAATTCTAATAAAATTTGTCTGAATAAAAACACTGTTGTTATATTTAAAATATTTTTTATTATTGCTAAAATTAATATTGAAATTATTCCAAATAAATTTGATTGTAATATTGATTTTAAAAGAGGATATTTTTTCTTTTTCTTTATATTATCTTTCCAAAAAGGCATTATTTCATTAAAAAAAGTTTTTGCTGAAGTTGATGATGATAATTTACCTAAATCTTTTATTTTTATTGTTTTTGAATGTGCTTTTTTAAGAACTGGAATTATCCATATAAAAAATAAATTTGAAAAAAAGTTGTTAAACCATTTTGTTATTTTTATTTTTGTATTTCTAAAATTTTTTAAAGGAATATAATCCTCTATTTCTAAGTTATTTTTATAATTAAAATTTTCAGTGTCTCTAGAAAAAAGAATATTCATTCTTTCATCCATTTATTTTTTTCAAATATTAATATCATTTTTTCTGTTTTTAAATGTATATTTATTTATATTTATTAAAATAATAAAAAACGTAAAATTTTAATTTATCTTTATTATATTTATTGTTAATCAAAATTTTCTAGTGGAAAGAATAATATCAAATAATTTATAATTATAAATAATTAAAATATTATTCTAATATTTAATTTAAAATTAATATTCGAAAATTAATTATAAAAATTTATTTATTATTTATTTTAATAATTTTCCAATTTTTAAAGCTATATTTAAACACTAATAATAATAATTTCCAAATTAAACAAAAACTATACATTCTTTTTTATAGGAAGAATAATCATAAATATCATCAATTTCGTTAATTCTTTTTTTTCTTAACTTATATTTAAAAAATCTAAATACTAAAATCCAAAGAATAAAAATTATAAAAGATAAAATACAAATTAAAGTAATTTGCAAATTAAAATAAGAAATTGGATTTTCTATAATTTGATAAAAACCAACTAATCTTTTTTCTTGTTCAAAAATAAACTGATATTTTTTAAAAAAAGGTTTTCCCAAAATCCAAAATTTAAATTGATTTTTATCGAATTTATTAAAATAAACAAGGAAAAATAATTTACCATTAATTTCTTTAAATAAATCTTTATAAGTCATTTCAAAAGTAAAATTCAAATCTCGACTTTTAAATTGAATACTTGGTAATTTATAAATTTTAGTCTTTTTATCACAAACATAAAAAATATTTGTATTTAAATTTACTTCTTCACATTTACTTTGATTAAAAATATATTTAATAAAAATAAATTTATATTCAAAAGGCGCTTTAATTAAATCTCTTTCTAAATATAATTCACAAATAGAAGAACCTTTAAATATTATTTGTTCTTTATTATTATTAAATATTATTTTATCAAAAAATATATTCCACTCTAAATTATTTTCATTAACTGAAGTAGAAGTAAATCTTAAATTTTCTTTTAAAAACAAATTATTATACATATGAGGAAAAGAACCAAAAGTCATAATTCCATTATTATTATTTAAATATTTTATATTCCAAGTATAATTTGAAATGACTTTTTTTTCTTTTAATTGTTTTATAAAGTTAATATTAGAATCATCTGAAGGATTATAACAACTTAAACCAATTGTTGAATAACCTTTTCCTATCAAATTGTTTGATAAAATAAAAGAAAAATTATTTATGGCAATTTCACTGTTATTTGTATTTTGAAATGTAAATGTATCTTGCATATAAAAACCAGTATAATATGGTGAATCATAAAATTCCATTTCATTTGATTTTTTTTTTGAAAAAGTAGAATTGTTATAATTATAATATGATTCATTTGTTAAATTTTCTTCAATATAAAATTCATAATCTTTTGAACTTAAACAAATATTAATTTTCTGTTTTGGATAACCAATTTCAATTTGAGAAATTAAATTATTGGAAAATAAAGATTTAAAAATTAAAGAATTATTTTCTAATTTTAAATCTTGGTCTTTAAATTTAAAAACTATTCCATTGTTTAAATAATTGTGTATTGGTAAAATCCCGGAAATTAAAATTAAAAAATATTCCATTTTTTAATTTGGAAATATATATTGAGATCAAATCAATTTAAATATTAATTTCAAATATTATTTTTTATTTTAGAAAAAATATCTCAAATTTTTTTATTGATTTTAATAATTTTTAATTTCACGGTTTCAACATTTTTAAATTATGAAATTTTGTTTTTAATTGTTTTTTTATTTTAATTCATTGAATATATATCTTTCATGCTTATATTATTCTTTTTTCAGAATTAAAATTCCGGTTTGAATATCATTTCTTAAATATAAGATTAAAAATAAATTGAAAAAAAAAATAATGTTTCATTACCGGATGAGTGTTAAATGTCTTCATTAATAAAATAAGAAACAAATTCTTTTTTCCTTTGATAAAATACTTTTCAATTTAAAACATTGTTTATGGAAAAAAACATTTTAAAAGATTAACCAAAAATAACATAAATTAATCAAAATGAAATTATGAAACAAATATAAATTTCAAATGTAAAATATCAAAATAAAAAAAAAATTGAGTTTAACATTTAAAAAAATAATTTAAATAATATATTAAAAAGTATTGAAATAAAATCATTAAAATAATGAGAGATATAAAAAAGAAAGAAGAAGAAGAATATAAAAGAATACTTCAATGTCCCTTATGTTCTAAAATTCCTTTAATAGGATTATCAATGGACGAACAAAGTAATACATTTATTCAAACATTTTGTGAAGGAAATGAAAAAGAAATTCATTGTTGTTATATAAGTTTAAAAACATTTATGAATAAAATAAATGAATCTTTAGAAAATATTCATAAATGTGATAAATGTAAATGTATTTTAGGTGATAGTTTATATTGTAAATATTGTATGTCTTGTTTTTGTTTAGATGATAGTTTATTTCATAAAATAAGAAAAAAATGTAAAGAACCAACAAAAAAATTATTTTATTATAAGCAATTTGATTTAAATTGTTTTAAACATAAATATAATAAATATTATGCTTTTTGTACTTTATGTAATAGAAACATCTGTGAAGTATGTTTTGAAAATACTTGTTTTTCACATAATGAAAATATTAAAACTTTTGAAATGTATTTTAATGAATTAGAAAATTTTAAAGAAATTGATAAAAATACTTTTAAGTCTTTATTTAAAAATTCTGAAGAACATATTAATCAAGATTATAATTATATTAATTATAATGAAAAAAAAAAATGGAAAGATAAATTTGAAGAAGATAATATTAATATTATTAAATTATATGAACATATTTATGATAATTTTAAATTTTTTGAAAAAATAAAATTTTATGATCCAAACGTAATAGATAATTATAAAAGATTTCAAAATTTTTCTGTTAACAATTATAACAGTGCATCAAATCCAAAAACATCATTTGAAACTTATTTAAAGGGAAGAGACACGAAATATGATTTATCAAAAATATATTTAAATTATATAGAATTAAAAAAGTTAAAAAATTTAAAAGGAGAAATAAAATTATTAAAAGAAAATTTATATCAAGATGGTAAATTTTTAGGTTTATTTACTTCAGAATGTTTAAATTTAATATCAGAAAAACCTTATAAATTAGAAAATGAAGAAAATAAAGAAAGAAGAATTATAGGAAGATATGATTGGAAAAGAGGAGATTATTATATAGGATTATGGAATGAAAATAATGTTTTTCATAATTTTGGAGAATATTATTTTAAAAGAGATGAAAATAACTATGATAAATATATTGGAGAATTTAATAATGGTGAAATGGAAGGTATTGGATTATATATTTGGAATGGAAATAAAGAATTTTATTATGGAAATTTCTATAAAGATAAAAAAGAAGGTGAAGGATGTTATGTTTGGGAAGATAAATATATTTATAAAGGAAAGTTTAAAAATAATAAAAAAAATGATGATAATGGTTTTCTTTATTTAGATTTAGATGATAAAGATTATTATAATAATAATATATATGATAATATTAAACCTATTAATGATGATGAAATGGAAAATAATTTTAATATTTTTAATAATTTTTATTATTATAAAGGAAGTTTTGTTGATGATTATAGAGAAGGTAAAGGGGAAATTTTATATAGAAATCAAGTTAAATATATTGGTTTTTTTGAAAAAAGTAAAAGAAATGGAGAAGGAATTGAATTTAAAAA
>JAEEGL016880121.1_pt1 | contig 12229 bp, 12 predicted proteins | sample 9134231 | NCBI WGS metagenome assembly JAEEGL01 (sample SAMN16246548, study PRJNA631951) | gut metagenome | biome: gut microbiome; feature: rumen; material: fiber-attached | host: Bos | place: Iran: Karaj | collected 2018-10
ATGATGTATCTGCTTGATCAGATGAAGAATGCAAATGTACGTACTGCAAGATATGTATGCAGCATCTGCTGTACTTTCCCTGACGGTGATGTTATTAGAGCTGAGGATACATGTGAAGGGTCAATACTCTATTCACCTGTGGGGGAGGGAGGCTTCGGTTATGACCCGATCTTCCTTCCGGAAGGATACAACAGAAGCATGGCGCAGCTTACTCCTGAAGAGAAAAACGCTATCTCTCACAGAGGAAAAGCTTTAAGGAAATTCATAGAGGAATACAAGAGGTATTTAAATGCTCACAAGTAAACAAAGATCACAGCTCAAATCTATAGCACAGAATGAAGATACTATAATCATGGTAGGGAAAAGCGGCGTGAATGACACGCTGATCACATCCGTAAATGATGCTCTTAAGGCCAGAGAGATAGTAAAAGGAAGAGTTCTTGAAAATTCCATGCTGACTCCCCGGGAGGCATGCAAACAGCTCGCAGAGGCATGCGGAGCTGAGCCTGTTCAGGTGATTGGCTCAAAATTTGTTCTGTACAAGAGAAACAATGAAAAGCCAGGTATAAAACTGGTAAAATAAATAATCAAGGAGGATTTCCGCATTGCCGGCAATATTTACAGCGAGAGATCTTCCCGCACTCAGGAAAGCAGCATATCCGTACCTTAAGAAAAAGAGAGTGAAGCATGTGCAGGGCTGTGAGAAAGAAGCATATGCAATTGCTCTGAAGTACGGAGCAGATCCGATACAGGCTTCCGTTGCAGCGATCCTTCATGATATAACTAAGGCTCTGGACCTGAGTAATCAGTTGATATTGTGCAGCAGATATGGTATTATTTGCGACGATATCGAAAAAAACAACCCGAGCCTTCTCCATTCAAAAACCGGCGCCTGCAGGGCGAGAGAACTGTTTGATATTGATCAGACCGTATTTGATGCCATATGGTGGCATACAACCGGCAGGCCGGATATGTCTCTGATGGAAAAGGTTATATATCTTGCTGATTATATCGAACCTACCAGGGATTTCGAAGGTGTTGAAAAACTGCGCACGGCGGTATATCAAGATATTGACAGCGCAATGGCTCTAGGCCTTAAGATGAGTATGGAAGATGTGGAGCAGAGAGGATTTCCGCTTCACCGCAATACTGCAGATGCATTTGAATATTATAAGGAGTATTTGAACTGATGCCAGATAATCAAGCCCTTTCACCTGAACAGATCGTCCAGATCGCAGTAAGAGCGCTTGACGCGAAAAGCGCCAAGGACATTAAAGTTCTTCACATATCCGAGAAAACTGTACTTGCAGATTATTTCGTTATCTGCAACGGTACTTCATCTGCTCATGTAAAGGCACTTGTTGATGAAGTTGACAGACAGCTTTCAGAAGCAGGCGAGCCGCCCATCAAAAGAGAAGGTGCCCGCTCCGATATATGGATACTCATGGATTTCGGATGTGTGGTCGTGCATATATTCACTGATGAGGCAAGAAAATTCTATAATCTCGAACGCCTCTGGAGCGATTCCGAGGAGGTACCGCTCTCATCCCTTCTGAGCCCCTGATTACAGGGGCATTCCAACGGACCGGAGCACAGACTGCCGGTCACTTAAGAATCAGAAGAATATGAGAGGAATATAAAGATGAAATACGATTTTGCTGCAATAGAGAAAAAATGGCAGGATCGCTGGGAAGTCAGCAAACCATATGCGGCAGTTACCGGTGATCCCAGACCCAAATTCTATGGTCTTATAGAGTTTCCTTATCCCAGCGGAGCTGGTCTCCATGTAGGACATCCCCGTCCATTCACGGCTATGGATATAGTGACACGTAAAAAGCGCATGGACGGATATAATGTTATTTTTCCGATAGGCTATGACGCATTCGGTCTGCCTACTGAAAACTATGCCATCAAAAACCATATACATCCATCCATAGTCACAAGAGACAACATAGCAAACTTCACCCGGCAGCTTAAGATGCTGGGCTATGGATTCGACTGGGACCGCTGTGTCAATACTTCAGACCCCAACTACTATAAATGGACACAATGGATCTTCCTGCAGATGTTCAAAAACGATCTTGCCTATAAAGCAACGATTCCTATTAACTGGTGCACGAGCTGCAAGGTCGGTCTGGCAAACGAAGAAGTTGTGGACGGCGTCTGCGAGCGCTGCGGAGGTGAAGTCATCCGCAAGGAAAAGAGCCAGTGGATGCTTCGCATCACAAAATACGCAGATCGCCTTATAGATGATCTTGATGATCTTGATTACATAGAACGTGTCAAGATCCAGCAAAAGAACTGGATCGGCAGATCCTACGGCGTTGAGGTAGATTTCAGGATTACCACCGGTGACGTTGTAACTGTTTTCACTACCCGTGCCGATACGCTTTTCGGCGTGACCTATATGGTTATCTCTCCGGAACATCCTATTCTTGATAAATGGAAGGACAGTATAGGGAACTGGGATGAGGTAGAAGCTTACAGAGCAGATGCCGCCAAGAAATCTGATTTTGAACGCGGTGAGCTCAATAAAGATAAAACAGGTGTATGCCTGCAGGGCATCCGTGCCGTTAATCCTGCAAACAATGCAAGCGTTCCGGTATTTATTTCCGACTATGTTCTCATGGGCTACGGCACAGGATGTGTCATGGGCGTTCCAGGACACGACCAGCGTGACTGGGAGTTTGCCATGAAGTTCGGACTTCCGATAATTGAGGTCGTTAAAGGCGGAGATATGACGAAGGAAGCCTTCGTTGCAAAAGAGGACGGTATAATGGTAAACTCCGACTTCCTCAACGGACTGACCGTTAAGGAAGCGATAAAAGCCATGAATGACTATGCTCTCGAGCATGGCTTCGGAAAGACAAAAGTAAACTACAAATTACGCGACTGGGTCTTCTCCCGTCAGCGATACTGGGGTGAACCCATACCTCTGGTACACTGCGACAAATGCGGCTGGGTAGCCATTGATGAGAGTGAGCTTCCGCTCGTGCTCCCGAATGTTGAGAGTTATGAACCCACAGATGATGGCGAAAGCCCTCTCGCCAAGATGACCGACTGGGTCAACACTACCTGCCCGAAATGCGGAGGACCTGCCGTACGCGAGACCGATACCATGCCGAACTGGGCCGGTTCCTGCTGGTACTATCTGCGCTATATGGATCCGAATAACGATAAAGCTCCCTTCTCAAAGGAAGCCGAGGATTACTGGGGACCTGTAGACTGGTATAACGGCGGCATGGAGCATACTACTCTCCATTTGCTCTACAGCCGCTTCTGGCATAAATTCCTTTATGATATAGGCGTTGTGCATACAAAAGAGCCTTACCAGAAACGTACCTCTCACGGTATGATCCTCGGACGCAATCCGCACTACGTAGGCTATGCGGAAACGGAAGAGGAGAAGCAGCGTCTCATTGAGCATTACGGCAGTGAAGCACTCAGAACTTCCGTAAAGATGTCAAAGTCTCTCGGCAACGTTGTAAATCCCGACGATGTCATAAAAGAATACGGCACCGATACGATGCGCGTATATATCATGTTCATCGGCGATTTTGAAAAGACAGCGACCTGGTCCGACGATGCTGTAAAAGGATCCAAGCGTTTCCTTGACCGCTGCTGGAACCTTCTTGATCTTGTAACGGACGATCCAAATGTTACTGCTAAGAACGAAGCGGTCATCCATAAGACGATCAAAAAAGTCGGTGAGGATATCCTGCAGCTCAAGATGAATACTGCTATTGCAGCATTAATGACGCTCGTAAACGAATTCTATTCCAACGGTCTTTCAAAGGGAGATCTAGAAAACTTCCTTATGCTGCTCAGCCCCTTTGCTCCTCATATTGCAGAGGAAATGTGGGAGCAGTGCGGATTTGCGGAAAAGCACGGCAGGATGGCCATGCAGATGGACTGGCCGAAGTATGACGAGTCAAAGACAGTTGACGCTGTTAAGCAGATGGCAGTTCAGGTGAACGGCAAGCTCAGAGGCACTATAACCGTTCCTGCAGACTCCGCTGATGATGTAGTGGTAACCGCTGCCTGTGCAGAGGAAAAGGTGGCAAGATACCTTGAAAACATGGATATCGTCAAGACCATAGTCGTTAAGAACAAGCTTGTGAACCTTATTATAAAGCCTAAAAACTAATGGTTGACAATTATGGTCGCGACCGTTATAATTCTATTGCTAAAAGCCAAGTTGAATGGCCCTTTAAGCGCCATCAGCGCACGGAGGGAGGGAAATAGATGTCTGAAATTTACGTCAAGGAAAATGAATCTCTGGACAGTGCTCTTAAAAGATTCAAACGCAGCTGCGCAAAATCCGGTGTTCTGGCTGACCTTCGCAAAAAGGAATATTATCAGAGCCCGAGCGTAAAACGCCGCAAAAAATCCGAAGCTGCCCGCAAGAATAAAAACAAACGTTATTATTGATTAAAAAACAGCGCCACAGGCGCTGTTTTTTATGCCCTATATTGGAGAATTAAAAAAGAAAAGCACTGCATATGCAGTGCTTTTCTATGGAGGCGCCACCCAGACTCGAACTGGGGAATCGCGGATTTGCAGTCCGCTGCCTTACCACTTGGCTATGGCGCCGTATATACAGGACTGGCCTGTATATAAAATGGAGCGGCTTACGAGGCTCGAACTCGCTACCTCCACCTTGGCAAGGTGGCGCTCTACCGGATGAGCTAAAGCCGCAAAAATGGTGCCTCAGGCCAGAGTCGAACTGGCGACACGCGGATTTTCAGTCCGCTGCTCTACCTACTGAGCTACCGAGGCGGATTATGGTGGGAACAACTGGACTCGAACCAGTGACCCCCTGCTTGTAAGGCAGGTGCTCTAACCAGCTGAGCTATGCTCCCGCTTGACAGCTTTGTTATATTACTAAAAAAACACCTTCTTGTCAATACCTTTCTGCGCTGTTGCTCAAGGTTTTATAGTCTCCTGAATATCATAAATACTCTGCCGCTGCCACCGAAAGGGGTATCGCGGACTTCACGGATAAACTCAAAAGAATTGCCTGATAGAAGGCTTTTGAGATGCTCATTCTCATAAGCAAATTCTACATGCTCCTCCTTGCTTCTTGCCCAGAGGTCTCTCTTTTTTTCAAAAATATCCATTCCGTATACAAGGCATTGCTCGCTTTCAATCCAATCGGCACGCCAGACGCAGAAAAGGGATTCATCCTCATCTATATAAGTCTGTCCATCGGCGCTTTTCAGAAGCTCAGGAGTTTTTAAATCGAATATGAAAAGACCGCCAGGTCTTATGAACAGTGAGAGTCTGCGCAACAATTCATTAATCTTTTCCTGAGGTATATAATTTATGCTGTCGAGTGAACAGACAGCAGCGTCAACTGTGCCGTAAAGATCGAGCTCTGATGCATCCTGACAGATGAAAAGGGGAGGATGATCGAGCATAGAACACTTGTTTCGGGCTACCATGAGCATTTCAGGGGAACTGTCACAGGATATCAGATCATAGCCGCGGGAGGAAAGCTCATATGAAACAGAGCCAGTGCCGCAGCATAGGTCCAGCACCAGCTTTATTTCCTCGTTCGATTCCTTAAATACGTTCTCATAGAAAGAGGCATATTCAGAATATGGAACATCTTTCGTTAGCCTGTCATACCATCTGGCAAGAGAGTTGTATGAGCTCACTCTCTGTTTCCCTTTATGCGGCTGAAAACGATCTCATATCCGCCTGAACCGTATTGGAGAGATCTGTTGACACGGCTTATCGTTGCACTTGAAGCACCGGTTTCCGAAAGGATATCTGTATAGATCATGCCATCGTCCAGACATGATGCGACCTGATAACGCTGTTCCATGGCAAGGATCTCGCTTACGGTGCATAGATCATCGAAAAATTTCATGCATTCATCTACTGTCTTGAGTGAAAGAATGGCTTTATACATTGCTTCGCTGCGTGGCTTTTTGTTATGCTTGTTCATGATAAATATCATGCTCCTATAATATATTTTAATTAGTTTAATTAATTCTACTTCAATAATTTAAAAAAGTAAAGTGCAAAGTAATTTAAAATCCTATTGCTTTAAATCCTATGAAATTATATAATTTAAAGATGTAAAGAAGGTGATAATTTGAGCGATATGGTAATAATCTGGCTGGTATCGATGATAGTACTGGTCATCGTTGAAGCTATGGTTCCCGGGCTGGTATCGATCTGGTTCGCACTTGGTGCTCTTGCCGCACTTGTTTCGGCATTGTTCAAGGCTCCTGTTTGGCTTCAAATCGTATGGTTTCTTGTTGTATCCATCGCCGCACTTATTCTTACAAAGCCGCTTGTGAAAAAGTTCCAGGCCGGAAAGATTCAGCCTACCAACGCCGATGCAGCTGTCGGAAAAGAGTGTGTCGTCGTTGAGGATGTAAACAATGTCCTCGGGACAGGTGCTGTCAAGCTCGACGGAAAGACCTGGACTGCAAGAAACGAGGATGAAAATGCTGTATCCAAAGCCGGTGAGGTAAAGACCGTAGTTAGGATTGAAGGCGTAAAGCTTATTATCAAATAAAAAGGAGAAAGTTATGGAATTTATTGTACCTGTTATTCTTATCCTGATCGTACTGTTTATTCTTGTTAAGAACATCCGCATTGTACAGCAGGCAAAGGCTTATGTCATTGAGTTTCTCGGCGCCTATAAGACTACGTGGAACGTGGGTCTGCATATCAAGATACCGTTCGTCGAGAGGGTTGCAAAGATCGTGTCCCTCAAGGAACAGGTTGCGGACTTTCCTCCGCAGCCCGTTATCACCAAGGATAACGTTACAATGCAGATAGATACTGTTGTATATTTTCAGATAACCGACCCTAAGCTTTATACCTATGGCATAGAGCAACCGATGGTCGCCATTGAAAATCTCTCTGCCACTACTCTACGTAACATAATAGGCGACCTGGAACTTGACCAGTGCCTTACCAGCCGCGATATAATAAACTCCAAGATGAGAACTATTCTCGATGAAGCTACTGACCCCTGGGGCATCAAAGTAAACCGTGTTGAGCTGAAGAACATACTGCCTCCTAAAGAGATACAGAATGCAATGGAGAAGCAGATGAAGGCAGAACGTGAACGCCGTGAAGCCATACTCAGAGCGGAAGGTGAGAAGAGGGCTGCGATTCTTGAAGCGGAAGGCGAGAAGGAATCTGCAATTCTTCGCGCAGATGCAAAGAAGCAGCAGCAGATTCTGGAGGCTGAAGGCGAGGCTGAAGCTATCCTCAAGGTTCAGCACGCCACTGCTGAAGGTATTAAGCTTATCAACGAAGCGAATCCTGCAGAAGCCGTCGTAAGACTCAAAGCGCTTGAAGCATTTGCCGCTGCAGCTAACGGCAGAGCGACCAAGATAATCATACCTAGCGAGATACAGGGCCTTGCAGGCGTTGCCGCCGGACTTCTTGAGACACTTAAAGTTCCTGAATCACAGGATAAGCAGTGAGGTGTGAAGTGAGCAGAACTTCAAGAGCTTTTCTTGAGAAATACGGCATGCTTCCCGAACTTGTTGATCCCTCTGTCTGCTCTGATATGATATGTGAGGATATGAAAAAAGGGCTTGCAGGCGAGCATTCCTTCATGCCTATGATTCCCACCTATCTTGTAAACGACGGTGATGTGCCTAAAAATGAACCGGTCATTGTGATCGATGCCGGAGGTACGAATTTCCGCTGCGCACTTCTTCATTTCACCGATTCGGGGTATGAACTTGAAGGTCTGAAAAAATGTCTTATGCCAGGGATAAATGAACCGGCAACGTGGGACGAGTTCATTTCCTTTGTTGCGGAAATGATACTGCCTTTCGCCGGCAGCACAGATAAGATAGGTTTCTGTTTTTCATACGAAGCTGAGATCACTCCGGATATTGATGGCAGAGTCGTAGTGATCGATAAGGAAGTCGTCATAAAAGGCTCTGAGGGAAAGCTTGTCGGAAAATCGCTGAGTGATGAACTTGCACGCAGAGGATTTCCCGGGAAAAGAGTAGTTGTACTTAATGATACTGCAGCAGTACTGCTGGGGGGCTCCGCATCCATAGACAAGAACCTTTACAGCACTTTTATCGGCCATGTGAGCGGAACAGGGACCAACTGCTGCTGCATCGTTCCGATGAAGTACATCACGAAGCTCGGATCCTGCGAAGACAAGAGCATTATAGTGAATATGGAAGCAGGTCTTTTCGGCGGTATTCCAAAGGGATATTTCGATGAACTGCTTGATTCTGAGAGCCACAACCCCGGATCCAAAATAATTGAAAAACAGACTGCGGGAGTTTACCTTGGTGAACTTGTGCATCTTATGATCGAAAAAGCTGCTGAAGACGGTATAATCTCAGAGGAAACTTTAATAAAGCTCAGGTCAGGTGAAAAGATAAGCTCAGCCCTTATAGATTCATGGGCTTTCGGAAATGGGCTTGAAAAGATCTTTTCAACAACTGACGAGGCGGAGTTTGTTAAAGACATAAGTCTTGCCGTAATAGACAGATCCGCACGATGCATGTGCTCACTGCTTCTGGCCATTGCCAAATGCACAGGCAGGGGAGGCACAGAGGACAGACCTGTTTGCGATTTTGCAGAGGGATCACTCGTGCAGAAGAGCCTTAACTACAGACCGTTTCTTGAGAAATATCTTGCCGAATATGGAGAAAAGACCGGGAAGAAGGTAAAACTCCTCATAGGAAGTGATTCCACACTTCCCGGAGCCGGAGCCGCTTCACTACTCAACAGCTGATCTGTTTATTGATTTTTCTTCAGACTAAATAGTAAAATAGTTTAAAATAATATTTGTAAAAATTAAAGAAACCTTGTATTATATATACAGCATCTTTAATAGTTTTTGAAAGGAGATCACAATGGCAAAATTACTTCAGTACGGCATGGTCGGAGGCGGCCCCGGTTCATTCATCGGCGGAGCTCACAGAAAGGCTATAGCGCTTTGCGGAAAAGCTCAGCTCGTGGCCGGCTGCTTCTCCTCCAAGATGGAGAAATCCCTTAAGACGGCGGATGAACTTGGTATCGCATCCGATAGAACTTATTCTGATTTCAAAGAGATGGCAAAGGCAGAAGCCGGAAAGCTCGATTTCGTCACCATCGCAACTCCGAACAACACTCACTATGCATGCTGCAAAGCTTTTCTTGAGCAGGGTATCAACGTTATGTGCGAAAAACCCCTTTGCTTTGAAATTGCAGAGGCAGAAGAGCTTGTTGCTCTTGCTAAGGAGAAGGACGTTGTATTCGGCGTTATGTACGGCTATACCGGCAATGCTATGACTAAGTTTGCCAAGCAGCTCATCGCAGAAGGCAAGATCGGTGATGTTATCAACGTCAGCGCAGAGTATCCGCAGGAGTGGCTCATCGACCAGCTCGATCCTTCAACGAGCCGCACCGCTCAGATGAGCGTATGGCGAACTGACCCGAAAGTCTCCGGTATTTCCAACTGTGTCGGCGATATCGGTACTCACATCGAGAACACTGTTGCCTATGTAACCGGCCTGCATCCGAAACGCGTTGCGGCAAAAGTCGACTACTTCGGCCATCCGCTGGATCTCAACGCAAATATCCTCGTTGAGTTCAATAACGGCGCATCCGGCAACTTCTGGTGCTCCCAGGTTGCAGTAAGCCACAGAAACGGCCTTGCACTCAGAGTATATGGCACCAAGGGTATGCTCGAGTGGCATGAGGAAGACTGCGAATACCTGACCTTCTGTGCCAAGGGCGAGGCTCCCCAGAAGATGGCACGTAACTGCGGTTATGTATACGGCCGTGCTGCAGAAGTTGCACATATCCCGAGCGGACATCCCGAAGGATTCTATGAAGCATTCTCCAACATCTATGATTCCTTCACCTCCACCATCGCAAAGAAGAAAGCCGGCGAGGAGCTCACCGCTTCTGACCTTGACTTCCCGACCTGCGTTGACGGTATGCTCGGAGTAAAATATCTGCATGCAGTTATCGATTCCGGAAAGAACGATTCCGCATGGCGTGAAGTAAAGTAAATCTTATAAATAAAACAAAAAACCCCTCAGCTTGAAAGAAGCTGAGGGGTTTTCTTTTTAAGCATAATGCTTTTCAGTTGACTTTTACATTCTCCCAAAGACTGTTGATATAATCGAGCATTTCGGTTGAGAGGTTCTGATATGCATATTTGTTGTACTGTGCTGCGAAATCCGACATTTCCGGATAAAGGATTGCGATAGTCTCTTCGCCGAGATCATCTAGATATTCTTCATCATTATAAACAAGATCATTCGGAGTGGCATAGTAAGTATATTCTGCATTCGCCACAGCAGCATCTCTGCTGAGCATGAAATCAATGAATATCTCCGCCAGTTCCTTGTTCTGGCAGCAGGAGGGGATGCACATTGCATCTATATAGTAGTTGGTGGGATCAGGGTAATAGAACTGAAGATCAACTGTATCTGCCTGTGCATCGAGCATGGTGAAATAGTCACCGGCATAATATGCGCCGACTGCGGCTTCACCGGATTCCATCATATTATATATCTCGTCCATAACGTAGCTGTACACTATCGGACGCTGGGCGCTGAGCTCTCCGTAGGCTTTGTCCCATACGGCTTTATCAGTGCTGTTTACATCAAGTCCGAGCTTGTACATTGCAGTGCCAAATGCATCGCGGGAGTTATTGAACTGCACGATACGGCCTGAGTATTTTTCGTTCCATAGAAGATCCCAGCTGCCTGTATCAGCCTCATCGACTTCGTTTGCATTCCATATGATCCCGACGATACCATATGCGTAAGGCACTGTGTATTTGTTATCGGGATCGTAGTAGAGTCCTTTGAAATCCTCGCTGATGTGGGAATAGTTGGGAATGTTGCTGAAATCAAGAGGAAGAAGCATATTTTCAGAAGCCATCCGGGCTATCATGTAATCAGAAGGAATGATGATATCATAGCTGACAGCGCCTGACGAGAGCTTTGAGTACATATCCTCATTTGAAGCGTATGTGTCGTAATTGACGTTTACTTTCTGGCCGTATTTTTCCTTATACCACTTCTCGAATTCCTTAACGGTATCGTAGCTGCCTTCGCTGCCATCGGAGATATATTCACCCCAGTTGTATACGTTAAGGGTAAGGGTGCTTTCCTTGGATCCGCAGCCGCTGAATGCCGCCATAATGAAGATAAGTGCGAGAACAAGTGCGATTGTTTTTTTCATTTTGCTTTTTCTCCTTTGAGTTTCTTTCTGACGGGCGTCGGCGCATCCGGATCGCGGTCAGTCATGTTGCTAATTAGAAGAAGGGTGAGTATAACGAAGAATATAATAGTTGCAAGGGCATACATTTTTGGAGTGACGGTTTTCTTAGTCATGTTGTATATCCTGATGGGAAGAGTCTGAAAACCTGCCCCGGAAGTGAAATAACTGATAACGAAGTCATCAAGGCTCATGGTGAAGGCCATTATTGCACCTGTGATTATACCGGGCATAATCTCATGGATCGTAACCTTGAAAAATGCCTTGAAAGGTGTGCATCCAAGATCCTGTGCGGCTTCAGGAAGAGCCGGATCCATCTGTCTCAGCCTGGGCAGCACCTGAAGTATAACATAAGGAAGACAGAAGGTTATATGGGCTATGAGCATCGTCCAGAAACTTAGAGAGTTTGCAAGACCGAAAAGCCTGCCGGCAAAGACGAACATGAGCATAAGAGAAATACCTGTTATTATATCAGGGTTCGTCATAGGGATATCTGTCGCGGTGTTTAAAGCAGCTTTGAAAGCCTTATTTCTCAGCTTAAGTATTCCGACAGATGCGGCAGTACCCATAACAGTACTTATCACCATAGCACTCACAGCGAGAAGAAGCGTATTCCTGACGCTCTGGAGCGTAGGCTCATCGTGCAAGAGCTCTCTGTACCAGCGGAGAGAAAAGCCTGAGAAAACGGAAAGACTTTTCGCTTCGTTGAAAGAGAATACGAGAAGTATGGCGATGGGCGCAAAAAGGAAAATGAATATAAGGATCGTATAGATCCTGGAGGATGTTTTCATAATGTGCTGCCTCCTCCATATACGCGGTTGTTGGTAAATCTCTTCATAAGCGCCATAACTGCAAGCAGAACGATCATCAGGATAAAGGAGATAGCTGCGGCGAAGTGGAGATTGTTTGCAACGAACTGACCTTCAATAGCATCGCCTATGAGGAAGAATTTACCGTTGCCGAGTTTTTGAGAAATATAGAAGGTGCTGACTGAGGGGATAAGGACCAT
>JAEEGL016958547.1_pt1 | contig 12229 bp, 7 predicted proteins | sample 9134231 | NCBI WGS metagenome assembly JAEEGL01 (sample SAMN16246548, study PRJNA631951) | gut metagenome | biome: gut microbiome; feature: rumen; material: fiber-attached | host: Bos | place: Iran: Karaj | collected 2018-10
AACGGACAATGTATTCGTTGGCGTGCAGGCCTCCGAAGATGCCGAGGTCCCAATGGAGTCCTTTATTGGTCTTGCCGGTGTTGACGATGCGTATGCGCTGGAAGAGCTCGAGGTTCACGTCGTAGCAGAAGTAGCGCTTACTGTCGACATTGGTGAAGTCGGTGATGGCGAGGGTGTTGTCCCAGCCGTTGGCTGTGGCGGGGTCGTAGCGGAATATCTTGTCGGCGACCTCAAAGCCGAGGCCGAGGCCATACCATTTGCGGAAGTTGCGCAAGAAGCGGAAGCCGAAGTTGTAGGCGTCACTGTAGCGCATCGTGTAGGGAAAGAACCAGTTGATGCCGTATTGGAAGTAGAACTCGCTGGTATATTTCTTGCCCACACCCCAGTTGCTGACGGCGTTGTCGGCAAGGCTGCGGCTGCCGTTCTCGAAGATGTTCTCTTGGATAAATCCCGTGGTATCAATGATGTAGTATTCAAATTCGTGGTCGGCATCTGCGTAATCGGCGACATCGCTCCCCTTCAGGCTTATGCTGTTGGTGAAGCCGTTGACGTAAGCCACCAGCGTGTGCCCGTAGACAGCACCTTTGGGGATTGCGATGCAGTTCTTGTCGGGGTCCATATTCTCAATGCCGAGGTTGACATAGTTCTTTATCAGGCCGTTCTCGTCCTGGATTTTGAACATTATGACATCCTCGTTCTCTTTGATGCTGACGACACCGTTTGTGACAGCGGTCCTTTTGAAGGTGTTTTTCTTTGTCTGTGCATTGGGATAGATGACGATGAAGTCGCCAAGCTGCATAAATCTGAATGTGGCAGCGTGTTCAATGTTTCTTACGGCAAAATCGGTAAAGAACGATGCCTGCGGCACGCCGTAGCCGAAAGCGTAGTCATAATAGGGATAGAGGTCGGCGGATTGCTCGATGAGGGATTTCATCTGCATCGCCGTGTTTTTCTCATCGCGCACGGCCTGCATAGCGCAAGCGCAGAAGCCTGTCGTCAGCGGCGACGAGAAGGAGGTGCCAGCAGCGAAGGTTGTGGCGGTGTCGTCGTTGGGGTCGGAGACCTCGGCATATCCGAAGTTGCAGACGTTGGGCTTCAGGCGGCCGTCGGCAGTAGGACCGTAGCTGCTGAAACCGATGTGCTGATAGGACAACAGGGATGGCTGGATGCCGCCAACAGAGAGGATGCTGTCGGCATCGGCAGGGGCACCGATGATTTTCCAGTTCTCATCCTCGCCTGAGTTGCCTGCGCTGTTGCATACAAGTATGCCTTTACGGGCAGCAAGGTTGGCGGCCTTTGAGACGTAGCTGCGGCCGTCCATCTCCCACGTGTAGTGGCGGTCCTGGGTGTAACCCAACGAGCTGTTGATGATGTCGGCGCCGTTCTTGTCGGCCCACTCAACGGCCTGTGCCCACCAGACCTCCTCCTTGAAGGGCTCGGGGTCGACCTCGGTCTTGGCCAGCAGGAAAGTGGCACCTGTTGCCAAACCCAACAGCTTGTCGCCCATCTTGCCGGCAATGCAGCTCAGCACCATCGTGCCGTGGCTGTGGTTGTCGTAGACATCGGCAGTCTTGTTGGTAAAGTTCCAGGTGGCGACAATTTGATTGTTGTCACGCAAGTGTTTAAAAGCCTTATGGGTGTTGACAGCGTGGAAACCACCATCAAAGACAGCGATGCGGATGCCTGTACCGTCGATGCCTTTCTCGACAAAGATATTGCCCTGCATACGTAGCAATTGGTCGGTGATGCCATTGCTCCAAGGCAGGTCGGTGGTTTCCGTTCTGTCGGCCTTGCGGGTATCTCTGGCGGCGGCAATCTGCATCTCGGTGGCAATCATATCTATGCCTTTGACGAAGGGCAGCTTCTCGATTCGGGCTATCTCGTCGTCGGTTGCCATCACGGCAATGGCGTTGAACCAGCGGCTCTGGCCTACCTCTTCGGTGGCAATGGCGTTGATTTGGCTTATGTAGTTGTCGTTCAGCGGATAGTTGGTGATGTCGTTGAGGTCGGCATTGTTGATGCGGTAACGCTCAATAGCTTTGGCATCGAAATAACTGTAGGGGTCGAACGTTGTGCCGGCCTTATCGGTCAGGAATACCCAGTAGCAAGATTGGGCGTTGGTGCCGATTGCGGCAACGGTCATAGCGATGATTAAGAGTATTTTCTTCATTGATATTTTGTTTTATTGTTATCTTAGAACTGCGTGCAGCACCTCGTGCGAGGTGAAGTTGCGGAAGTCGGTGAGGTGCACGTGGTAGTATTCCAGCAGGTTGGAGAGCGTTGCGCTTCGTTGCTTCTGCGTCAGCGGTGGCATCTTACTGTTGTTCAGCGTACTGTGCAGACAAAAGTGGAAGTTTGAGCTTGCCGGTTCGTCAAGGAAGTAGTCGGCATTAGGGTTGGTGGCAGCGCTGTAGGTCGACGGTATTGCCTGAAAACGCCCTTCCTTAAGGTTAAACAGCGGCTCGCGCTGGCTGTAGTTGTCCATAGGTGCTATGCCTAGATGGTGGGCGGTATTTATAAGGAAGCTGATGGGGAACGAGGACATCTCCCTTGAGGCATCCTGACCGCCAGTCTCAGTGTTGTCCAGTAAATTCAAGACATCCACCACATAGTCAAACAGTTGTGTGTTCAGTTCTTCCTCCTTCAACGACTTGTATAGGACTTCGTCCATAAAGAACAGCAGCGCCATTTTTACACCGTCGTTCAGTATGTTATTATAGTGTGTTGCCGGGCGCATCTCCCTTATGTACTGCAGTTGCCGTTTTGCATTGCTATATACCGTCATATCAAGATGGCTCAATGGCTGCAACAGGTTTTGTTTGGCGCGTCCGCCTGCACTACGCACTCCCTTGACAATATAGGAACAAAGGCCCACCTCGCGAGTGAAAATCTTCGCAATGATGCTTGTCTCGCCGTATTTGGTTGTGTGAAGCACTAAGCCCTGTGTCGTCAATAACATACGCATTTCCTTACCTAATTATAAGAATTTTTGTTGCAGATCGCATCGAACCGTCATCAGCCGAAGCAAAAACATAATACACACCAGAAGCCACACGCTCGCCACTATTGGTACATCCATTCCAAATTGCCTGTCCTCCGTTGGCTCGTGTCGAATATACAGTATTGCCCGCAGCGTCGGTAATATGGACTATCGCGTTGCGTGTAAAGCCCTTAATGGCGATAAGGCCATCATAGTCAGGTCTGACAGGATTGGGAAAGGCGTGGATATCCTCCATAGGCTCACTGAATGCATAGGTGGCAGTAGCACGGTAGGACTGCATACCTTTGTCGGTGACTATAAACAGTTCACCGCTCCACGGCATAACAGCCAGCGCAACTATCTTGTCCGAAAACAATGGAGAATTGGCAGTCGTAAAATGCTCTATTTGTTCCAAGCCGTTGGCTGAAAGCAGATAAAGGCCTCCATTTGAAGTGCCGACCCATTTACGGTTGGCACCGTCAATAACAATCGATGTAATGCTCTCATAAGCCATCAAATACTCGTTGATACCGTTCTCGTTGTAAAGTATATTGCTGCAAGTCACCGGAGAACGTTCACCCTCACCACCATTCTGGAATATGCGGCTGAAATCGTAAACAACCTTAATGCCCTTGTTTGTACCAATCCACAGGTTGCCGTTGTGGTCCTGAACTACACTGTTGACCATTGAAGTCTCCAGTTTGGCACCATTGTTTGGATCTATATAGGCCATTTTGCCGATACCGTCGTGAACAAACAGTTTGTTGGCACGTCCCCAAAAGATTTTCATATCATTGACACTGTCCCAAATAATATGATCCAAATCACTGCCGTTCACCATATTCTGAGTATTGAAACTTGCCCAGCTGCCGTCATTGTACTTTACCACCAAACCGTCCGACTTCAACGAATTGGTAATCCAGGCATTCCCTTTGCCATCATATGCCACAGCACCGGTAAACAGAGCCGTGTAGCTTCCTTGTACGTATGGTTGCAACGCACCGTCACTGTTGCTTTCGTTATACAGATTGGTAACCTTGTTGTCAGTAATTTCCACAATACCCGAACGCCACGCAGCAGCCAAACGGACATTTTGTTTCCTGGGGTTGACTGCAATGTCGATAATATCAGTTACACCATTAAGCAGATTGTCCGGATCATCAAGCGTTTTCCACTCGTTATTGTTCATAGTGTACACATTGGCCGGCAAATACACTCCGCTGTAAGTACTTGTATGGCCTCCTGGACATACCATCAGATCCCCATCAAATGCCGTCAAGCGAAAACCATTGTCGCTTCCGGGACCCGAGGGATAAAAAATGTTGAGATGCAGATTATTGTTGAGTTCCACTGCTGCAAGAGCTGCCCAACGATGGGCTATCCAAAGCCTTCCGTCACTACCAATTTCAGCATCGTTAGCCTCCATTTTCATCCAATCAATCGCACCAATCTCCTGCGACAGAGAGTACTGACCGTCATAAATGGCTATCTTGTCATCAAAACAAACCAGCAACCTGTTATGCGACAATTTGACGTTGCGAATGTTGCCCGACGTCAACGGGACAAACGTCAACGATTCATTTTCGCGATAAACCGTTGTGTCACTGCCTGCACTGTAAGCCATAGCCACAATGCGGCCAGCGTTGTCAACATCAAGACAGGCTACCTTCTGACCCGCAAGCAACGAACTGCCATCCAACGTCCAATTGCCGACAATGTTCAAATAGGGATTGTTTTTGCCAGCAGTCATAATACCGCCATCTGTAGCAGCCACGATGAGGCTGTCTGTAAAAGCAACATCATTGATATTCATATAGCTGCCGTCGGGACCAAGATAGTATGTTTCCTTGATTTCGTTGCGTGCCAAGTCAATGACAACGATGCCGAATCCGCAGGCCAGATAGGCACAACCATTGTAAAAACTGATGTTGTTGACGGTTTTGTCGCCACCCAAGTTACTGCGCTTAATATCACTAATATTGACAACATTGTCATTCCTGACGATGTCCACATTGGCATTGCTGTACGCCACCACGACAGCACCTGTTTTGCTGTCATAGGCAAACGTAGCTATTCCGACATCGTTCAGAATGGTTGTCTTGTTCATACGGTTGACTGTCAAATCCTCAAGATCGTAATAGAACAAGCCGCCGCCGGCAGAACAGTATATACGATCACCAGCCTGCGACACTTTGTGGAGTTCATAATACGAGAAACGATCCTGCCATTTGCCCACTGCAAGCTGAGCTTGAAGAGAAACAGTGCACACCAGCATCAGCAACAGGACTATGTTGTACTTGGCTTTCATCAGACCTTGGTATTTTTTGATTTACGCAGCAGCAGTGTCTGGTACAGCACTGCAAGTATCCAGGTGACAATCGAACTCAACAACGCAGAGAAAAGAATGTAGAAAAACTCGCGGAAGCTGAATACCAAAAGAGTATGATAAACCAGATTGAATACCAACAGTAGAAGAAAAAGATAGAGCGAAAACTGCTGGTAAGAACCGCTGAAAAGACTTGGAGTCTCAATATCCTCGTCGTTGTCGCGAATGATTATCTTGTCAAGCCACACACCACGCATAAAGCCTACCACAGTACAGGCAAAAGTATGGAAACCGAGCATATTGGTCGAAACATCGACACACAATCCCGTGAAAAACGAGATCAGCATTGTCGGAATACGACCTGTGCTGGTGGGGAGCATCGCTATGAAAAGCAAATAGATGCAAGGGTTGATGTATCCGCCCAGATAGACGTTGTTGAATACAAGCACTTGAAGCAGCATCAAGAGCACAAAACGACCTATATTTCTAAATATCAATTGACTATTCATCTTCGCCCTCCGTAATTTTCATCAAGGAATCCTGTTCTGCCTTGAAATGATTGTCCACGACATACACGTGGTTCAGATTGTTGAAGTCGGTAGCAAGTCGTATGCGAATGCTGTAGAAACCGCTGCCCTGTACGCTGGTGTAATCCTCAATGTATCCAACCGCTATGCCTTCGGGGAAGTCATTGGCAAGGCCACTGGTGACGACAGTGTCATTCTTGTACAGCGGGTAGGTGGTGGGTATGTCGACTAACGTTGCGTAGCGATAGTCGCCCCCTTCCCAAATCAGCGAGCCTGTCGAGTTGGTGCGTTTCAACTTCACACTGTGACGGCTGTCGGTGTGCAAAACAGGCATAATCGTCGAAAAGTTCTTCGTAGTGTTGACCACAACTCCGACAATACCCTTCGGCGAAATGACTGCCATATCCACACTCACACCCTGCGAAGAGCCCTTGTTGATCATCATATAGTTCTTGGCCTGGTTGTACGAGTTCTTTATAACCTGCGCGTCGGTGTAGGAATAACGTTGCTTGTAGACAGTATCGTTAACCTGAAACACGCTGTCGCTGTACGAGATATACGATGATGCCATCCGTGCCCGCAGTTCTGCATTCTCAGCGGCAAGATATTCGTTTTCAGCCTTCAGGCCGAAATAACCTGTTATCGATGAGACACTCTTGTGCCACATACCGGCCACCCTGTTGCCGACACGCACAATACGCGACCTCTGATAGAACGTGTTTTGCACTATCAACAACGTGGCAAAGATTTCCAGCAAAATGAAAACCAGCACGTGGGAGTATTTTTTTATGAATTCGCCAAGTTTCTGCACTTGAGGTTTAAAAGTTTAAAGTGATTGAAGTTATTGAATCAATTTGCATTCAGTACGCATTGTACAATCCGCCCGGTTTGCACTGCCCGTCTGAAAAATCAAGAAAGAAAATCCTCCACAACTGCCTTGGTCTCCGCCACAGCGCGATCCAGATCGTCGTTCACAATGGTGACGTCGAAACGCTCGGCTTCGCCCAATTCCTTGGCCGACCGGCCCAGACGTTTCTGAATAGACTCCTCGCTCTCGGTACCGCGGCTGCGCAGTCGCTGCTCAAGAACCTCTATTGAGGGAGGCATAACGAAAATTGCCATTGCCTCGTCGCCAAAATATTTCTTTATGTTGATTCCGCCATTGACATCGACGTCGAAAATAACAACTTTGCCTTTATTGGCAATACGTTCTATTTCAGACTTCAGTGTACCGTATCGTGTACCGGCATACACTTCCTCCCACTCCAGGAATTCGTCGCGCTGGACACGTTTTTCAAACTCATCGGGCGACAGGAAATAGTAGTCCACACCGTCGCGTTCACCCTCGCGGGGCTGACGGCTTGTCGCGCTTATCGAGAATTCAAAACAGTCGAAATACTGCAGCAGTCGTTTGATTATCGTTGTTTTTCCCGAACCCGAAGGAGCAGAGAAGAGGATAGCTTTGCGGTTCATCTTACGGTAAAAATTAAAATTAGGTCTGGATTTTATTTCAGGGCAGTCTTAAAACTTACGGTCAAAAATACTGTAGAATGTCTTTACTGCCAGCGAATCATTGTCCCAGGCATATTGCTCGGCAATCGTGCCGACATAGGCCAGAGCCTCCTCGCGGTCGTCGATGTCGTTGAGGCGGAGTATGAATTCGTTGTAGCCTTTCATATTGTTGTGGAACAGTTCGTTCATAAAACTGAACTTGTCGTTGATGTTGATTATCGTCCTCAAATCGCGCACTTTGTTGCCCGTCACCTTCTGCTCCACACTGTCGCCGAGACTGCCCAGCGAGTCGGCTATGGTGCGTGTTACAGGCTTCTCCTGCGACGACGACTTGAAATAGTCGAACAGTGATGGCTGCGCGGGTTTTGGTTCCTGAAGCGTCTCGGCGGGAGCCTGAACGGTTTCGTCCACAGGCTGTTCCGCTTTCTCCGGTTCTACAACAGTATGTAATTCTGCTTCGGCAGGTTCAGCATCGGCAATTTCCTGCTTCTGCAGTGCTTTTTCTTCCATCAAATCCGAAATGCTTTTTGCCGTGCCTATTTTTTCAGCTATTGTCGTTCCAGACTGGGAGTCCTGCAGTTTGTTCCACAATGTTTTGGGCTGTTCTTCAGCCTGCGGAGTCTCTTCAACGCGTTCTGCGGCAGGCTCTTCAACGGCGGCAGGCTCCACAACGGCGACAGGCTCTTCGGCGGGTTGTTCTTCGAAGAGTTCGGCGTTTGGCTGACCTTCAATTTCCTCCATCGAAGGCTGATTGTTGTCATAATCGGCAATAGCCTCCTCGGCAGGCTCGGCAGCAAAAACAGCCTCGGCTTCGTTGTCGACCATCAACACAGAAACAGCAATCCTGGAAGTGTCGTCGGCAGTGGCGACAGCTGCTTCGGGTTGTTCGGCGACAGGTTCGGTTTGTTCCGCAACGGGTTCGGCAACAGGTGTCTCCTTTTCGGCAGTGCACTCTGCAACCTCGTCTGGCAGACGATAAACAGCGTCGTACATTTCACGCAACGCCGCCAGCAGCATATCTACCTCAATCTGCGAGACGCCGCCTTCGCGGTTTTCAATCCGCGAAATCAATTCTGTCACCTTCGAGAGGTGACCATTAAGTGTTTTGCTTACTTTTTTCATATTGTGTATTTTCTCTTTCTCTCTGTATTACAGTTTATTGTGCGCTTTGTCACCGCCAAAAACATTTTGTAAAATTACAATATAATAAGCACATACACCAAAAAAAGAAAAACTTTTTTTCAACCACCGTTGATAACCCTTGTTAGAGCGTTCTGAAAATGCCTCAGGGCTGCCACCGCAACACACAACATCTAAAAAAAATTCCACCTGAAAATGGCAAAAAAAATGCCTTTGTAACACGTAGATTTTCAATGCTATCACTATCATATGTACAGTATATGTACAGTATATGTACGCTTCAGAAGCGTACAAATACTGTACAAATACTGTACATATACTGTACATATGCCAGGGTTGGTAGCAGTTTTTTTTTATGGCAAAAACGTTTTTTTCAGGCTCAAAAAAATGGCGGAAATCTGACAGAAAAAAAAATTAATACCCGACCTGTAATATTTTGGACAGATGAAACGATTACTATTAAAACACAATTTGCAGTATATGTTGCTTTGCCAGGCAGAAACACCACACACAAACGATGATAAAAAATCTTCGTATATTTGCATTTGTCCAATAATGCAAACAAATTAATTAATATATTTATAAACAACATTTTAAATCAATGAAAAAAGTAAAATTTATTTTTAGTTTTGTGGCCGTGATGCTCGTTTTGGGCTCGTCGGCTTTCGCTCAAAAAAAGTATGAGTACAAGACCTATCCCAACGACCCTTTCGGCGTGCGTGAGTACACACTCGACAACGGTCTGAAGGTGTTCCTGAGCGTATACAAGGACGCTCCGCGCATCCAGACTTACATCGCCGTGCGCGCCGGTTCGAAGAACGACCCCAAGGAGACCACCGGCCTGGCCCACTATCTGGAGCATATGCTCTTCAAGGGCAGCCACCAGCTGGGTACCACCGACTGGGAGAAGGAAAAGGTTTATCTGCAGCAGATTGAGAACCTCTACGAGGTGTATCGCCGCACCACCGACGAGAAGCGCCGCGCCGAGATCTATCACCAGATTGACTCGATCAGCTACATCGCTTCGACCATCGCCATCGCCAACGAGTACGACAAGTCGATGACCGCCATCGGCAGCGAAGGTACCAACGCTTTCACCTCGAACGACTACACGATGTATGTCGAGAACATCCCCGCCAACCAGGTGGAGCAGTGGGCCAAGGTTCAGGGCGACCGCTTCCCCAACCTCGTTCTGCGTCTGTTCCACACCGAGCTCGAGGCAGTTTATGAGGAGAAGAACATCAGTTTGGCTAAGGACAGCCGTCGCGTCAACGAAACGATGTACTCCGCTCTCTTCCCCAACCACCCCTATGGCCAGCAGACCACCCTCGGCACCATCGAGCACCTCAAGAACCCTTCGATGAAGAATATCCGCGAATACCACGCCGCATACTATGTGCCTAACAATATGTGTGTTTCGATGGCCGGCGACTTCAACCCCGATGAGGTTATCAAAATTATCGACAAATATATGGGCAGCTGGAAGCCCGGCACGGTGCCTGGGTTCACCAAAGTGAAGGAGAAGCCTATCACCAGCCCCATCATCCGCCTTGTCAACGGTCAGGACCCCGAGAACCTCACCATCGCTTTCCGCGTCGAAGAGGGTAACGGCAGCCGCGACGCCCTCCTGGCCCAAGCTATGGAATATGTGCTCAACAACGGCTCGTGCGGCCTCATCGACCTCAACCTCAACCAGAAGCAGCTCTGTCTCGGCGCTTACGCCGGTACCTATATGCTGAACGACTATGCAGCCTTTGTGATCGGTGGCCGTCCCAGCCAGGGCCAGAGCCTCGGCCAGCTGCGCGACCTGCTGCTTGAACAGCTCGACCTGCTCAAAGCTGGCCAATTCGATGAAGACCTCATCAAGGCCGGCATCAACCAGCTGAAGCTGCAGATTATGAAGCAGGCCGAGAGCAACGACAGCCGCGCCCGCCAGATGGCCAACGCCTTTGTACAGCACCGTACTTGGGACCAAGTGGTGAACGAAATCAACGAGCTGGCCAAGATTACGAAGAAAGACATCGTCGACTTCGCCAACCGCATCTGCAAGGACAACAACTATGTTATCATTTACAAGCATCAGGATACCCCCGACCCCGTGGCCAAGGTCATCAAACCTGCCATCACCCCCATCAGCGTGAACCGCGACAACGAGAGCCCCTTCCTGGCTTCAATAAAGGATGCCGCCAACAAGGCAAAGCCCATCCAGCCTGTCTTCGTCAACTTCAAGAAAGACCTGCAGAAGGGCAAGACCGCCAATGGCAGCGAGGTACTTTATGTGAAGAACGTGGAGAACGGCACCTTCAACCTGCAGTATCGCTTCGAGTTCGGCAGCAGTGTTGACAAGACCATCGACCTGGCCGCCGACCTGCTGGAATTCCTCAACACCGACAAGTACACCGCCGAGCAGCTTCAGGAAGAGTTCTACAAACTGGCTTGCAACTACTACGTCAGCGTGGGTAGAGAAAACATCACCGTGAGTGTCAACGGCTTGGCCGAGAATATGGAGAAAGCTATGACCTTGGTTGAAGAGGTGATGACCACCTGCCAGCCCAACGACGAGGCTTTGCGGATGCTCGTCGAGCGCATCATCAAGAGCCGTACCGACAGCAAGACCAACCAAAACGCTGCCTTCAGCGCCCTGAACAACTATGGCATCTATGGCGAGCAGTACGTTAAAGATATCAACCAGAGCGATGCCAAGTTGCGCAGCTATACTGCCAAGCAACTGACCGATGCCCTGCACAACCTCTTCAGCTACAAGCACCGCGTGCTTTACTATGGTCCGCTGAGCCTCAAGGATGTCACAGCTACTGTTGACCGCATCCACAAAGTGAAACCCACCAAGGATGTTCCCGCCAACAAGGTCTTCCAGCCGCAGGCTACCACCGAGAACACCATCCTCTTTGTTGACTACAACGCCAAGAACACCTACGTCACCGAGTACTTCCGTGGCGAGGACTACAATCCTTCGCTGGTTCCCGACGTCAACCTCTTCAACGAGTACTTCGGCGGCTCGATGAACGCCATCGTCTTCCAGGAGATGCGTGAGAAACGTTCGCTTGCCTACAACGCCAGCAGTTTCTACTCCAACAATGGCAAGAAAGACGGCTACTTCTTCAACCGTGCCATTGTCATTACCCAGAACGACAAGCTGCTCGACGCCCTCAACGCCTACGAGGAACTCTTCAACGATATGCCGCAGTCCGAGGCCAACTTCAAGCTGGCCAAGGATGCTCTGATCGCCGGCAACCGCACTGCCCGCACCACCAAGATGGGTATCATCAACAGCTACCTCAACTGTGAGCGTATGGGCTGGAAAGAGCCGCTGAGCAAACAGAACTTCCAGGCTTACCAGAAGATGACTATGAACAACCTGGTCAACTTCCAGAAACAGCACATCAAGGGCCAGAAGAAGACCTACCTCATTCTCGGCAAAGAGAGCGAGATGGACTTCAACACCCTCAGCAAGTTCGGCAAGGTCAAGAAACTGACATTGGACGAGGTGTTCGGATTCTAACCCCCCAAAATAGAAACACAGGAACAAGCAAGACCTTTACGGCCTTGCTTGTTCTTTAAAAACAGCCATACCCAATGAAACACAGAGACTCCAGGCTATTTGACTTTTCACAGGAAAGCGGCGACAGGTGGCTTTTATTTGGTTTTGTTGCAACCATTATCCTGAGTCTGATACCGTTCTTCAAGGTGGGATTCACCACCAGCGACGACTTGCAATACTTTGTC
>JAEEGL017298268.1_pt1 | contig 12229 bp, 7 predicted proteins | sample 9134231 | NCBI WGS metagenome assembly JAEEGL01 (sample SAMN16246548, study PRJNA631951) | gut metagenome | biome: gut microbiome; feature: rumen; material: fiber-attached | host: Bos | place: Iran: Karaj | collected 2018-10
CGCCTCGATTCAAAAACACTAGTGTAATGAAAAAAGGAATCCATCCCGAAACCTACCGTCTTGTAGCTTTCAAGGATATGTCAAACGAGGACGTGTTCATCACCCGCTCCTGCGCCACCAGCAAGGAGAACATCACCATTGACGGCGTGGAGTACCCCCTCGTAAAGCTTGAGATTTCCAACACGTCTCACCCTTTCTACACCGGCAAGATGAAGATTGTCGACACCGCCGGCCGCGTTGATATGTTCTATCAGAGATACAAGAACCGCAAGAAGTAATTCTCTGCGAATCAATAGGTTGAACAATCCCGACCGCCAAGCGGCCGGGATTGTTTTTTTTACACCGGGCTTTGCAGGCACGGCGTTTCTGAATTAATTGTTATCTTTGTGGATAACGTTTTCCGAACGAACCATGTCAACCAAAGGCAAAATCATCTCCTGGGCCGTGGCCGTCCTGCTGGTGGCGGCCGCCGTATTCGTGTATTTCAAGTTCTACTTCGTCTTCGGCGAGGGCGTCAAGGCCGGCGAACTCAACCAGATCGTCTACAAGGGATGGGTCTGGAAAACCTATGAGGGCCGCCTGATCCAGACGGGCTTCAAGAGCGCAGGCGGCGGCACGATCGGCGGCAACCTGCAGTCCAACGAGTTCAACTTCTCCGTCGTGAGCAAGTCCGTGGCCGACTCGCTGATGCTCTGCAGCGGCAAGAGCGTCGAACTCCACTACAAGGAATACAACGGAGCCCTCCCCTGGCGCGGCATCCAGCGCTACATCGTGGACAAGATCGTGTCCGTGCGGGAGCCCTCCTCCCATACTGAAATCCCCATCATCCCCGGCGCGGAATCGCTATGACACATATCCTTCTGTTGCTGGTCGCCGGCATCCTGGCCACCAGCCCCGCAAACGCCCCGGACGGCCGTCTGCTGACCGTGGCCGAGTCCGTCGGCCAGACCGACCACTCCCTTTCCCCGGCCCAGGTCCGGGCATACTGGACCCCGGACAGCCAGATCACCCGGGAGTTGCAGCGCCCGCAGCGGCCCCAGCGGCCAGCCTGGAAACTGCCTGAGCCCGAAGGCCCCGGCATCGTCTACGGCCAGTCCGTGAGCCGCAATGAATTCGGCATCAACGGCGGAGTTTTCCCCGCCCCGGACGGCAAGCGGCTTGCCGTGTACCGCAAGGACGAATCCGCAGTCACGCTCTACCCGCTCTACGACGTGACCTCCCGCACCGGCGGCGCCAATCTGATCCGCTACCCGATGGCCGGGATGGCGTCGGAGCACATCACCCTCCACGTCACGGACCTGGAAGGCCGGATCCTCTCCACGATGCAGGTGACCGACTTCGACGACGAGCGCTACCTGACCAACATCACCTGGTCTCCCGACAGCAAGTACATCTTCATCCAGGTGCTCAACCGCGCCCAGCACGAGATGCACCTCAATATGTACCGCGCCGACAACGGAGCCTTCGTCCGCACCATCCTGACAGAGGAGAACGACGCCTGGGTGGAGCCGCTCGACCCGCTCTATTTCATCAAGGACAGCTACCAGTTCCTCTACCGGACGGACAACCGGGACGGCTACCACAACCTCTATCGCTGCGACACGCTCGGCCGCATCGAGCGCATCACCCCCGTGGACGCCGAGGTCTCCTACCTCGCCAACGACGGCCGCTACGTCTATTACACCTCTTCGGAGGTCTCTCCCATCGAGCGGCATCTCTTCCGCGTGCGGATCGACCGCCGCAAACTTGGCACGCCGCAGCGGCTCACCCCCGAGGAGGGATGGCACAGCGTCACGCTCTCCCCGGACTTCACCAAGTTCATCGACCGCTACAGCAGTTTCACCGTGCCGGGCGTGACGCAGGTCCGCAGCACGGACGGCAAGCTGCTGGAGACGCTGGGCACGGCCTCTGATCCACTGGAGGGCTACGCCCGCTGCCGGATGGAGCTCGGCAGCACCCCTTCCGCCGACGGCGCCTTCGACAACTACTACCGCCTGATCTACCCGCGTGACTTCGACCCGGCGAAGAAATACCCCCTCATCGTCTACGTCTACGGGGGCCCACACACGCAGCTGGTCAATGACAGCTGGCTGGGGAACATTCGGTTGTGGGAGATGCTGATGGCCCAACGCGGCTACGTGGTCTACGTACAGGACAACCGCGGCACGCCCTACCACGGCGCCGCCTACGAGAAGGCCATCAACCGCCAGTGCGGCCAGGCCGAGGTGGCGGACCAGATGGCCGGCATCCGCGCCCTGCTGGACCGCGCACCCTGGATCGACCGGGAGCGCATCGGCGTGCACGGCTGGAGCTACGGCGGCTTCATGACCCTGTCGCTGACCACCCACACCCCCGGCTTCTTCAAGGTGGCCGTGGCCGGCGGCCCCGTCATCGACTGGCAGTGGTACGAAGTGATGTACGGCGAGCGCTACATGGACAACCCCACCACCAATCCCGAAGGCTTCGCCCTGACCTCCCTTATCCCGCGGGCCAAGGACCTGACCGGGCGCGTACTGATCTGCCAGGGCGTGCTGGACGGCACCGTGGTGCCGCAGCATTCGCTGAGCTTCGTCCAGGAGTGCATCGCCAACAACATCCCCGTAGACTGGTTTCCCTACCCGCAGGACGAGCACAATATGCGCGGCATCGCCCGCGTGCACCTCTACGAGAAAATCACGGATTATTTCGAAACCTTCCTATGAAAAAGACCCTGACCGCGGCCTTGCTCCTGCTGCTTGCAGCAGCCCCGCTGTCCGCGCAGAAGCGCGCCGAGACCAAACTCTACCAGAAAACCCTGTCGAAACCCTCCGTGGAGGCCTTCGACAAATTCCTCAAACGATATCCGTCCTCCGTCTATGCGGAGGAGATCCTCGCCCGCAAGGACACCCTGCTCAACATCAGCCCTTACGATGAGCGGCAGGCCGCGGCGATCGCCGCGGAGCGGCTGCCCGCCGGCATCGAAGTCCGCGCCCTCGCCGACCGGCGCGAGGCCGTGGACCGCGTCTACGCCATCTGCCTGGAGGGCGAGGGGCTCGGCCTGGACCAGGTCCGCATCGTGACCTTCCGCAAAGATGCGGACGAGTGGGCGCAGGAGGGCGTCTATGACGCACCGGCGGCCGACGCCGAAGGGATGAGTTTCCGCGAATTCGTCGACAGTACTTCCATAGTCGCCATCCGGGGGACGCGTTACCTGTTCTTCCATTACCTGCTGTCCGGCACGGACGGGCAGGCCTACGTCGCCGCCGCCTATGCCCCGCAGACCGACGAATTCGGCTGCGTCTCTTTCCGGGGCAAGGACATCCGCGGAACGGGCCACGTCCCGCCGTACCACATCCTCGGCCGCTCCGACGAGGCGCTTCTCAGCGGGATGGACCGTCCCTGGATGCGCCTGCTGCTCAAGGACATCCAGGACAATCCCTGGCTGGAATACATCCCCGAGAACATCTACCTGACCGACGCCGCCCTCGAATGGTGGCTCAAGCAGAACCCGGATGCGCTCACCAGTGCCACGCACCTCAAGTTCAACATCCTGCAGAAGGAGAGTTCGCTGGTCGAGGAATTCACCGCCGCCAAAGGCAAGAAGAACTCTTCGAAATACACCGCCGCGATGTTCGACCACCGCGGCTACACCGTGATCGTCGTGTACCAGAAGGCCGACGACAACTACGTGCTGGCCTGGGCGGAGCCCGAGGCCAAGGACCACTACCGCGACCGGCTGCTCAACAGCATCGCCTTCGACGACGCCAACACGCTCGCCATGTCCTACTACCACGGCAACCGCACGTTCAAGTACCGCCTCAACCTGACCTCCAAGAACCTCCGCAGGAACTAAGCATATGAAAGAATACATCGAACAGAACCGGGAACGCTTCCTCGAGGAGTTGTTCTCGCTGCTGCGCATCCCCTCCGTGAGCGCCAAGCCTGAGCACAAACAGGACATGTACCTCTGCGCCGAGACCCTCGCCCACCTGTTGCTCGAGGCCGGCGCCGACGAGGCCGGCGTCTGCGACACCGCCGGCCATCCGGTCGTCTTCGGCCAGAAGATCATCGACCCCAAGGCCCGCACCGTGCTCGTCTACGGCCACTACGACGTCCAGCCGGTCGAACCCTTGGACAAGTGGACGCACGACCCGTTCGACCCGGAGGTCCGCGATGGCGCCATCCGGGGCCGCGGAGCCAACGACGACAAGGGGCAGCTCTTCATGCACATCAAGGCCTTCGAGTACCTGCTGCAGAGCGGCAAGCTCCGCCACAACGTCAAGTTCCTCTTCGAGGGCGAAGAAGAGATCAGCAGCCCTTCGCTGCCCGCCTGGATCAAGGCGCACAAGAAGCTCCTCAAGGCCGACCTGTGCCTGGTGAGCGACACCACGATGCTCGGCGAGGACATCCCGTCCATCAACTGCGGGATGCGCGGCCTGAGCTACCTGGAGATCAAGGTGACCGGACCCAACAAAGACCTGCATTCCGGCCATTTCGGCGGCACGGTCGCCAACCCCATCCAGGTCCTCTGCGAGATGATCGCCTCGCTGCTCGGCGAGGACGGGCGCGTGGCCGTGCCCGGCTTCTACGACAAGGTCGTCGAACTCTCCAAGGCAGACCGCAAGCTGCTCGGCAAGGCACCGTTCGACCCGAAGGAATACAAGGAGTTCCTGGGCGTCCGCGCGCTGCGCGGCGAGAAGGGCTACACGCCGCTCGAGCGCGTGGGCATCCGCCCCTGCCTGGATGTCTGCGGCATCTGGGGCGGCTACACGGGCCCGGGCGCCAAGACCGTGCTCCCGTCCGAGGCCCACGCCAAGATCTCGATGCGCCTGGTCCCCAACCAGCGCAGCACCGAGATCACCAGGCTCGTCGCCCGGCATCTGCGCAAGATCGCACCGAAGTATGTCACGGTGGAGGTCACGGAGTGCGAGGGCGGCGACGGCTTCCTGATTCCGATCAGCTCCAGCGCCTACCAGGCCGCATCCCGCGCCATCGCCGAGGTCTACGGCGTGGAGCCCGTGCCCGCCCGCGGCGGCGGCTCCATCGCCATCCTCGCCGAGATCCAGAAGATCCTCGGCATCGACCCGCTGCTGATGGGCTTCGGGCTCGAACGCGACACCATCCACTCCCCCAACGAGAGCTATCTGCTCAAGCAGTTCTTCGGGGGAATGGAGAGCATCGCCAAGTTCTACGAATACTGGCAGTAGATGCCGCCAGGCTATTTCAGGAAGCCGTCCAGCCAGGTGCAATGGGCGGCTTCCGTCGTCTCCGAGGCCCAGTGCTCGTTGATCGGGGTCAGCAGCAGCGACTTCGGGCAGTCCAGGCTGTTCCACACGCCAAAGGAGGTCGTGGGCGGACAGACGTCGTCGTTGTAGCCGAAGGACATCTGCACCGGCACCTTGATCTGCCGGGCGAAATTGACCACGTCATAGTACGCAAGGGTCTCCACCGCCGCCGGCGTGAGGATGCCGGGCTGGCGGTTGAAATGCGGGTACCCGCCGGTGTGGCCGGGCACGGCATAGGCGGCCATGTCGGCAAGTGCAGGGTGGTCTGCGATGCAGACCGTCACGCGCGGGTCCAGGCCGGCCGCCACGAGGCTCAGCGCACCACCCTGGCTGCCGCCTTTCACGACCACGTTCCGGCCGTCCCACTGCGGGAGCGTCGTCAGGTAGTCGGTCATCCGGACCATCGCCAGGTAGACATTCTTCATATAGTAGTCCTCGCGGGACTCGATCCCGTTGCCGAGGTACCCGGCGCCGTTGCCGCTCTCCAGCCGGCGGCCCGCATCGCGGAACACCTGCACGTCCGAACGCGGATCCAGGCCGTGGATCTCGATCACGAAACGGATGAACTTGCGCTCCGTGTAGTAACGGTGCCAGCCCGGGACGATGATGGTGTTGACCCCCGCCCCCGGCGGGAAGATCACGATCGGGCAGCTGCGCGGGGCCACGTCCCGGGGGACATACAGATAGCCGTAGACGCCGTGCTCGTCATCCACCGCCACGCGCACCAGGGTGCAGTCTTCGGTGGCGGTGTTACGCGCAGGCTGCGGAATCTCCCGGACGCGCAGCGGCCGGGCCTCCATCGCGGCGATCTCCCGCTGCCAGAAGGCCTTGAAATCATCGGGCAGCGCAACCACGGGGCGGATCTGCTCCGGCGCGAATCCCAGTTTGATGCGTGTCTGGGTGGTATTCTCCCCCTCGGCATAGCGGATCTGCACGTTGCGGAATCCGGGGCTGCGGCGCGTCCCCACGGGGATCCGCGCCCGGCCGCCACGCAGTTCAGCCGTCCCCTCCGTGTCGGGTGCCATCAGGTCGTCCGAGACGGTGAAGGTCAGCGTCCCGTCCTGCGGGATGCCGTATTTGGAGAGGAAGACCTCGACGGTGGCCTGCTCGCCGACCTGGTACGTCCAGTCGGCGTGGTCGGGGACGGAGAACCAGCTCCAGTCCGAGTAGAACTGGGCACTGGCAAAGAAAGCGGCTGCCAGAAAGAGACTGGCAGCCGCAAAAAGTTTCCTGAGCATCATTTCACTTCGAATTCGTAGCTTCCGGACTGGAGCTCGCAGAGCACCCGGCCCTTGAGCGCACGGAACGGGCCCACGCCCTCCGCGCCCTTCAGGACCTTGACGTGGTCGATGCCGGCGGCCTGCAGGGTCAGCGAAGCGGTCGTATTGGCCGGGACGGTGACGCGGTAGACATAGCCGCCCGCCGTCTTCTCCCAACCGGCCTCGATACGGCCGTACGGGCTCTCGAAACCGCCCTTGGCGAAGGTTTCCGTGCCGCCGACCTTGGGCTGCAGCAGGATGTGCTTATAGGCGGGCTTGTCCTCGTCCCGCTGGATGCCCAACTGGTGGGAGTACATCCACTCGCCGATGGCGCCGTAGGCGTAATGGTTGAAGGAGTTCATGTCCACGGGGCCGAAGCCGTTCTCGATGGTGTAGGAGTTCCAGCGCTCCCACATCGTCGTGGCGCCCTGCAGCACAGGATAGAGCCAGGAAGGATACTTGGTCTGCTCGAAGAGCGTGTAGGCGACGTCGTCGCGACCGTTCTCCGACAGGGCGAGGTTGAGGTACGGCGTACCGATGAAGCCGGTGGTCAGCGTATTGCCGTGTTTCTCGATGTCGGCCACCAGGTGGGCCACCGCCTTGTCGCGGAGCTCGCCGTCCAGCAGGCCGAAACGCAGCGGAAGGGCGTAGGAGGTCTGCGTGCCCACGGGGACCAGCTCACCGTCCTTGGGGGCGTTGGGGTTCGCGGGCATACCCGGCCAGCGGAACGCCACGTACGGAGCCACGGAGACGCCGTCGGCGTTGTAGTACTTCTTCACGAACGCAGCCTTGACCTTGTCGTGCAGGGCGGCGTACTTGCTCGCCTCGCGGGTCTTGCCCAGGGCCTCGGCCATCCGGGACATCATATAGGCATCATAGGCGTAATAGGCCGTATTGGTCAGGCCGATGTCGGTGCGCTCGATGGCGAGGTGGTCGCCGATGCCCGAAGATACCTGCGTCCCGTCGGGGTTGGCCTGGCGCTCCAGATAATCCATATAACGCTCCATCGAATCCCAGTGGTCCTGCAGGACGCGGAGGTCGCCATACTGCTCCCAGACCTGGTAAGGCACCAGGATGCCGGCTTCCATCCAACCCATCCAGCCCGGATTGTCGTTGGCGAATCCGTAGGGCGGACGGCCCGTGATCGGGTAGTAGTTGAAGTAACTGCCGTCATAGTTCTGGTTGTCGCGCATCGAGTAGAACCAGCGGGCGTAGAACTTGTCCACCCACGGGCTAAAATAGGTTGCCGTGCGGGCGAAGACCTGCGCATCGCCCGTCCAGCCCTGGCGCTCGTCGCGCTGCGGGCAGTCGGTCGGCACGGCCTGGAAGTTGTCGCGCTGGCCCCACTGGATGTTCTGGAAGAGGCGGTTGATGTCGGCATTGGAGCTCTCGTAGTCGGAGGTGGTGTTGCCGATGGACTCGAGCACCACGGCCTTCACGGCGGAGATCGGGAGCGGCTTGTCCAGACCAGTCACGGATACGTAGCGGAAGCCGTGGTCCGTGAAGACAGGCTGGTAGGTCTCGCCGTCCTTGCTGCCACGCATCGTGTAATTGTCGATGGAGATGGCGCCGCGGTAGTTCTCGACATAGACCTGGCCTTTCTTGGCCTTGTACATCTCGATCGTGTAGGGCGCCACGGGCTCGGTGGGGATGCGCTCCGGATAGATCATCTCGCCGTAGCGCAGGTTGACGACCTGCCCGGCCTTGCCCTTCATCCCCTCCAGGCGCGGCACGCCGATGACGTTCTGGCCGAAGTCGTAGACGAAGGTGCCCTTGACGGGCTCGGTCACGCTGACGGCCTCGAGCGTGATGTTGTTCTGGATCGGCAGGCCCACGTAGGCCTGGATCTGCACGGTCGGAGCGGGACGCTCGAAGAGGTCGGCGGGCTCCCAGGCGGAATCGTCGAAACCGCCTTCCTTCCAGCCGTCCACTTCCTTGCGGGCGTCGTAGTCTTCGCCGAACTGGAAGCCGTTGCGGGTCACGGGGCCGTGGTCGTACTTCTTCCAGCTGCCGTCGGTCACGATCACCTGCTGGGTGCCGTCCTCGAAGGTTACGAGGATCTTGGCGAGCAGGGACTGCTTGATCCCATACGGGTCCACGTTATTGGAGGTAAAGATGTTGAGGTCGCTGTACCAGCCGGCACCGAGCATGGCACCGAAACCGTTGGAACCGGGTTTCAGCATGCTGGTGATGTCGTAGGAGTTGTACATGATCCGGTAGCGGAAGTCCGTCCAGCCCGGGTTGAAGTAATCGTTGCTGACGCGCTGGCCGTTGATGTAGAACTCATAGATGCCGCGGGCGGTCACATAGAGGCGCGCATCCTTGACCGGCTTGGTGAAATCTACATTCTTGCGGAGCATCGGGGCGGACACCAGTCCGTAGGGCTCCCAGACCTGCAGGCGGCCGTTGCCGGTCACCTCGTGGCGGATGGTCGGGTCGGTGTAGAGCACCGTGTTCCAGTTCTCCTCGGAGATCACGATATCGGAGAAGACGGCCTTCTCCCCGCGCGGCTGGCGGAATCCGATGGAATGCAGGCGCGCCCAGTCGCAGATGTACTCTCCGTTGGGATACGGGGAGATCACCATCATCGTCGGGTTGCCGGAACTGACGTTCTCGCGGCGCGGACCACCGGGGACACCTTCGGTCGGACGGAGGACTTTCCCGTCGATGAAGACGACCAGGTTGGACTTCAGGTGATAGCCCGGCGTGCTGACCTGCAGCAGGACGTGATGGGGTTCGTGCTTCGTCGCTTCGGTCACGATCTCGGAGATGTCGATGGTGGAAAGATGGCGGATGTCACCCTCCACGGCGTAGTCGATGATGAACTTCGGGCTGTCCTTGACGTTCAGCTCCGCAGTGATCCAGTTCTTCTCGTCCTGGACGCTGTAGGCGAAGACGGCGCGGCTGCTCCCCTGGGGGATCTGCACGTCGTAGTCGATGTCGAAGAAGGTGCGGTACCGGGAGACGCCGATCTCCTCCGATCCGATCCACTGGGCCCGGCTCCAGCCGGTGCCCATCAGACCGGTTTCGAACCAGGTAGGCTCGGACTCGGTCATCGCATTGTCCTGGTCCCATACCTGGACTTTCCAGAAGTAGCGGGTGGAACCGCGCAGGGACGCGCCCTCGTACGGAATGTTGAGGGATGCGTCGGAACGGACCATCCCGGAGTCATAGACATAATTGCCGGCCTTGAGGTTGTCCGCTCCGGCCGCAACCAGCACGCGGTAGGCGCGTTGCAGGGCGCCGATGCGGTCGGAACGCATCTGCCAGCTGAAATACGGGTGCGCCTCGTCGAGGCCCAGCGGGGTATCCATCGCCTCGGTGCGCAGGTTCACGATCTGCGTCGCGGCGAAAGCGTTGGACGCCAGCAGCAGGCCGAGCGCAAACAAGCAAATCTTCTTCATCATGGGGGTCCGGGACTAAAGGTGACGTTTCATGAATTCGAGATAATAGGTCCAGTCCTGCGGCATGATGCCGTGGCCGCCCTCGTGCATCACGTAGCCGAGGGTCGTGTAATAGGGCTGGTCAGGGGCGGGCATTTCATCGGCCGTCGGGACGTCCTGGCCGAGCAGCTGGTAGACCTTGCGGCCCTCCACCAGGGCGAGCCACTCGCCCTTGGGGTCGGACCAGATGTCCGTGGAGCCGGTCTGGAGCAGCAGCGGGCGCGGGGCGATCAGCGCCACGAGCATATGCGCGTCCACCGGCATCTCGTGGACCTTGTCCCCCCAGTAGCCGTACTTGGGGCAGAACTGGTACGGGAAGCGGGTCTTCTCGGCCAGGTGCGCCACCGTCTCGCCGTAGTTGCGGCGGCTGATAGCCGCGCCACCCTCGCCCGAGCAGCTCGGCATCACGACCTTGATGCGCGGCTCGATGGCGCCCGTCCAGATCGTGGTCTTGCCGAGGCGGGAGCAGCCCGTGAGGGCCACGCGCGTGGCATCCACGTCGGGATCTTTCTCGAAATAGTCCATCAGGCGGCTCACGCCCATCGCCCACGCGCTGATGCTGCCCCAGTCGTTGTCCGCACGGGGCGCGCCGGGCGTATGATAGAGGCCGCGCAGGCCCAGTTCGTCATTGTCCTCGAAATCCGGGGTGATGTCGGTATAGCAGAGCGTAGCGAAGCCGAAGCCCTCCTTGAGGTAGGTCTTGATGGTGGCGTCCATCCCGAAACGCATGCCACCCGGCATCTGCATCGCGGGCATCTCGGACATCGTCCGGGTCTTGGGGTCCCAGCGGCGGCCGGGTTTCACGCCCGGGTCGCTCACCGCAAGGTTGTTCTGGGAGAAATTGAGGTTGAGCAGGATCGGGGTCGGCCCTGCGGCATCCTTGGGCAGGTAGAGCAGCACGTCCACGCGCGGTCCGTCGTTGAATTCAGTGAAGTAGAGCGTGATCTGCTTGCGGACGGCCGTTCCGTCGAAGCCGAGGTCCTGCTGCACGTCGTAGCGCAGCGCGGGCTTCTTGGCAGGCCACTTGCCATACTGGTTCTCCTCGAATAGCTTCACGATCTCCGCCCGGCGCTTCTTCCACTGGCGGGCGTTCTTGACAGGCTTGCCGTTGTTGAAGGTCAGCGGATCCGGCAAGCCCAGCTTGTAGTCGCCGACTTTGGTTTCATCATAATTCACCGGGATGCCCGCGACCACGTCGCGGTCCTGGGCACTCGCTGCAGCAACACCGAGCAGGGCGCAGCAGAGCAGAACAACGATTTTCCTCATGATTGGTTGGATAAATTGGTCAATTAGTTTTGTAAAGATAAGCATATTTTCCCTTAAAAAATCCTAACTTTGGGAAAACCAACGAACCTTTACGAATGAAAAAAATCATTCCCATTTCCCTGGGACTGCTCGCCTCCGCGGCGGCGGTCCAGGGTGCGGAGCCCAAAGTGCCCCGCAAGGCCAAGCAGCAGCCCCGGATGAACGTCCTGTTCATCATGTCCGACGACATGCGCACCGACTGGAAGGTCTACGGCACTCCGCAGATGCACACGCCCAACCTGGACGCCCTGGCGGGCCGCGGCGTGCTCTTCCAGCACAACTACTGCCAGTATCCCCTCTCGGGCCCGTCCCGCACCTCGATGCTCTCCGGACACCGTCCTGTCTCCACCCGCATCTACAACAACTCCCCCTGGTGGGGCGCCGACCATCCGGAGTGGCACAGCCTGCCGATGTACTTCAAGGAGAACGGCTACACGACCTACGTCGCCGGCAAGATCTTCCACTCCGGCATCGAAGACACCGATGCCTGGGACTTCGGCGGCTGGGAGCGCCGGCGCAACACGGGCGTGGGTGATTTCAAGCCCTCCTATGTCTCCGAAGAGGAGCACCGCCAGTGGGTCGAGAGCCGCGGCGGCGGAGCCAAGCTCATCAAGTACAACGGCGTCCGCATCATGGGCCCCGGAGACGAGTACCTCGTCGGCCACGGACCGGACTCCGACCGCTGGGGGCCCGACGAGACGCGCTATATCAGCGAGGAGGAGAACACCGACAAGGCCATCGGCTTCATCCGCGAGGCTGCCAAGAAGAAGGGAGAGCCCTTCTTCATCGCCTGCGGTTACTCCAAGCCCCACTCCCCCTTCCTCTGCCCGCAGCGTTTCTTCGACCTCTATAAGGACGTGGACGTCCCCCTGGCCGAGGACTTCTGCTCCTGGCCGATGATCCCGCGCGGCTTCCCCGCCGGGTCGATCCGCGAGATCAATGCCGACGTGTTCATCAA
>JAEEGL010575182.1_pt1 | contig 12228 bp, 7 predicted proteins | sample 9134231 | NCBI WGS metagenome assembly JAEEGL01 (sample SAMN16246548, study PRJNA631951) | gut metagenome | biome: gut microbiome; feature: rumen; material: fiber-attached | host: Bos | place: Iran: Karaj | collected 2018-10
AACAACCGCAAGCCCGAGACCGCGCTCTTCCGCCGCACGGCCTACGACGCGGCGCTCCTTTCGTCGGTGAGCGCCTACAACCATCTCATGGCCGACCAGGCGGGCGAGACATGCGGCACATTCTCCTACGTGTACGACCGCGACGTCGGCATCGGGTTCAAGCGCTTCCGCAACGGGCCGATGCTGAACCTGTGCACTCCGTCTGTCGTGAGGGACGAGATGTCGGCGGTGCTCGGCAGGGAGCTTCTGGTCTTCGCCGACCACGAGCAGTATTTCCACCGGCACTATTTCGCCTATCAGCCGGACTACGTGGAGAAGATATTCATCGCGGCAGAAATGGCCGCCGAAGCGAACTACGTCTTTGCCTTCATAGAAGACACGGCCGTAGCTTAGCCTCCCCCTGCCATCCGCGCGTCCTCGCGGCCACTAAACCGACGACTCGCCGTAATGTTTCGCCAGCTCTTTTGCTTCTATAATCGCGGTGAGGGCCCCCTCGCGCTCGAAGGGTTGAAACGTTTGGTGGTTTTCAGCTAGAACTTGGCCGGTCTGCGATAGCAGCCAAGAGAACCTGCTCGTCTTCAGACCGAAGAGCCAAATGGCTCAAAGCGCCGCGGCAAAAGATGAGAACACGCAGGCAGCCATCCGAAGTCTACACTTGGAGAAGGCCTAGGCGAATGGCAATTGCGACGGCTTCGGAGCGTGACGCTGCATTGAGACGGGTGAACGCCGCGCTCAGATGAGCCTTGACGCAGTCTCGGCCGATGCCGGTCATCGATGCGATCTCCGTGTTGTTGAAGCCCTTTGCGACGTACCTCAGCACTTCCAGCTGACGCGGTGAAAGGCATATCCTGGGCGTTTCGCACTTCAGCTGCCGCGCAATCGAGGGGCTCAGGGTCTTCTCGCCCGCCGCGCACTTGCGTATCGCGCTCACGAGCTCGGTCTGGGCGGAGTCCTTGACCAAGGCTCCCGTCGCTCCAGCGTCAAGCGCGCGCCGCAAGTCCTCGGACGTGCCAAACGTCGTGAGAATGAGGATCTTCGTGTCGGGACTGCTCTTGAGAATCTCGGAAGTCGCGGCGACGCCGTCGAGCCTTGGCATCACGATGTCCATTATGACGACGTCGGGACGAAGCTCGGCCGCGCGCCTGACGGCCTCCACGCCGTCGGCCGCCTCGCCTACAAGCTCCATGTCCCTCTCGATGCTTATTATGGCCGCAAGCCCCATTCGAACGACTAGATGGTCGTCCGCAAGCATAACACGTATCTTTTCGACGCCGCTACTGTCCATCGCCCTCCTCCTCGCCGATCATAAGCGACGCCGTCACGCTCGTGCCTTCTCCGACACGGCTCTCGACGGACAGTTCGCCGTTTCGCCTGCTGACCCGCTCTCGTATGCCGGAAAGTCCGAAGTGTCCCTGCGCCGGGCCTGGCGACGCGCTCTGATCAAATCCGCATCCGTTGTCCTTGACGCAGAACCGGACGATGTTCCCTCTGCATTCGCCGAACACCTTTATCTGGGTCGCCTTCCCGTGTCGCACGGAGTTGACGGCCAGTTCGCGTATGATCCGCAGCATGTCGTGCGCAAGCGACTCGCTCAGCATCGAACGGGGGATGTTGAACCGGATGCGCAGCGGGATGTCGCCTATGTGAGGCGCGAGCGTCCGCTGGATCGCCTCCGGCAGGTCGTTCTCCTCGAAGGTGCGGGCGCGCAGATCCCAGATGCAGCAGCGGAGTTCGTGGCGGCACGACGCCAGCATCGAACGGGCTGTCGCAAGGAACCTTCCTGCCTTGCTGCTCTCGTCCATCCCGGAACCTATCGCCGCGTCTATCTGGAGCGCGATGCCCGTGAGCACCTGCGAGATGGAATCGTGCAGCTCCACGGCGAGGCGCGTGCGCTCCTCCACTTTCAGTTCCGATATGGCGCTGGCCATCTGCTCGTCGCACAGCGCCCTGCCGCGCCGTTCGGAGAGGACCGTGAGCATTCTGTTCCAGACGAGTATCGCGACCAGCATGAGAACAAGTGCGACGATTACGGCCGCAAGCCTCGCCGGCGTCCACCACGGCGGCGTTCGGAGAACGCGAACGTCGTCCGTCGCCCGGGGAACGACGACGAGACCCTTGAACTCCGGAAAGACCATGTTGGTGACATCCGCGTCAAACTGGGGAATGCAGATTCCGCAGACCTCAAGCAGGCTTCCTGTTTCGAGCGCATCGTGGACGTTCGGCAGGTGCGCAATGTCGACCAGGACGTTCTTGCGGTTGCATTCAAGCATGATGCGCCCCGAAAGGACGATGTCTTCAGTGGAGTTCGCGACGCGGCCCTGTATTCGAACGGGCTTGCCGTAGAGAGACGCATCGACGATGTCGTTGTCTCGGCATGCGGCGAGCAGCCGCTCGACGTCCACGTCTTCGGCGTGCTCAAGCGCCGATCTCGGCTTGTCGTCGCGTCGAACGGCCGCCTCCGTGAGCTGAATGCCCAAAGGCCCGTTCTTCGCGAAGCCGGCGACGGTCACGCTTTCGCCTGCGGCCGGCATGTCTTTCAGATCGGAAGGCGAGACGGAAATCAGGGCGTTCGCCGCGTCGCGGATGTAGATTCTGCGGCTGCTCAGCCCGACGACGGTGCCCGAGACCAGCTTTCTGTGGCTGGTCCTGGCGCCATGGCCAGACTCCGCGAAAGGATCGCCCGCCGCTTTCGTCACCGTGATCCCGTTCTTGCCGTAGAGGATTATGTGACGTCCGAGGAATCTCCGCCAGGCGTTGAATTCATGGATTATGCCCTTGATGCGGACTTCGGCGTCCAGCAACTTGCGCAGTTCGGCGTAGGGATAGTCGTGTTCGGTGGCGGCCGCCCTGACTGCGCCCGTGTCCGTTTGGAGAATCAGCCAGTTCCACGTGGCGTTCGTTGCGTCCCTTACCACGGAAACGACGATGCCGTCCGCATGGACGAACCGGCCCAGCTTTTCGAGTCTTTCGATGTCCTGCACGGTGGCGTGGACGGTCTCCGGGAGTTCCGCGCTGGAAAGCACCGTTATGTTGGTGGCGTAGTCGGCGACTGGATACGGCACCTCCCGCAGAACGGCGCCGGTCGGCTTGTCCTGGAACCCCTTGACTTTAATTATGTCGCCGCTTGAGCACATGACCTTCGGCTCCGTCAGGTCCCATATCGAGTGGCCGCAGGGAATGTCTGGCGTCATGACATGCAGACGGCGTGGAGAGGTGTCGGCAATCATCATGATCTGCCCCGTCAGCTCGAACGGCGTGCCTGCGCCATGGAGCGTGGCGCAGGCAAGAGCGGCGAGAACGGCGAAAAAGGACGTCTTCATGTGTCTTGTATTTTACCATATTCCGCGTACTGGCACCCCTTACCCAGATGGGTAATTCCTTTCGCGGCGCACATTATGCTACAATGTGGGCAGAAGGTTGGAGGACCAGCAAGATGGGGCATACGAGAGAACATAAAGACATTGTCGCCGGCAGGCAGAGGGAGTCCGGCTTCGGATTGGCTTCGGCTTTTGCCTTTTCGCTGGCCGCGTTCTGCGCGTTTGCGGCTGCCGGAGCCGAGACGCCCAAGAACGTCGCGCCCAGCACTGTCGATACCCGCTATTTCGCAGACTCAGCAGGGCGCACATTCATACCTGTCGGCTGCAACATCTGCTTTCCGCGCGTCTACAGTCCGGACAAGCCGGGCTCGCGCGCCGAATGCGAGGCGAAGATGTCCGGGTGGCTGCGAAAGTTCGCGGCAAACGGAGGGAACTACGTCCGCATCTGGCTGGGGCATCCGTTCTTCGAGATCATGCCCTGCAATGCCGGCGAATACGATCCGTCGGCAGAGTCCAGCCTCAAGCGCACTGTCGCCCTTTGCGAAGAACTCGGCCTCAAGATCAAGTTCACGCTCGAAAGCTTCCGCACGGTGCATCCGGCCGGCGAAGAGGGGCCCGAGCCGTATGCCGCATTCTTCAACCGCCCGCTCTACGCCCCATACGCGAAGAGCATGCGCGAGTTCCTGAACTCCGACGAGTGCGGACGCATCTATCTGGGCAAGGCGGCGCGGCTCAAGGCTCTCGGACTTGGCGACTCTCCGGCGGTCGTGTGCTGGGAGCCATGGAACGAGATCAACTGCATTGGCGGATGGAGGGACGACGTCGGGCCCTGGAGCGACAGGATGCTTGCGGCGCTTCGCACGATGTTTCCCCGCCAGATGACGACCCAGAACCTCGGCAGCTTCAGCCCGCCCGACATCTACGACTACTACGACTATCTGGGCAGGCTTCCCCTCAACGACTTCATGCAGGCGCACCGCTACCTTGATCCTGGGGCTGAGCTTGACGTCTGCCGCGGCCCGATGGACATTCTCTGCGCAGACGCCGTGCGCGAACTTCTCGACCGCCGGCCCGATCGCCCTGCGATACTTGCCGAGGTCGGCGCAGTGAAGGCGAACCACGCAGGCCCAAGCGAGCTCTATGAGAGGGACTCGGCAGGCATGCTCCTTCACGACGAGATTTTCGCGCCGTTCTTCGCCGGCGCGGCGGGTTGCGGGCAGCCATGGCACTGGGACCACCAGTACATCGACGGCAACGGGCTTTGGTGGCATTTCTCTCGCTTCGCCGAGGCGGTGAAGGGCGTCGATCCCGCAGCAGAGCGCTTTCGTCCCTTCCACACCGAGACTCGCCGGCTTCGCATCTGGGGGCTTCGGGGGACAACCACCACGCTTTTGTGGTGCCGCGACAAGTCGAACGACTGGGAGGGGGAGCTTGTGCGCGGCACGGCGCCATCTACGATTTCAAACGAGAGGATTCCGTTCGGCGGCACGCTCAAGTGCTATCTTCCATGGGAAGATCGCTGGACGGACGTCGCTGCCGGGGAGCCGTTGCCGGACTTCCGGCGCTCGATAGTCGTGCGCATCATGCCGCAAGGCGAAACAAGTAAAGCTAATTAAGTGACACGGAGGAGCAACATGACGAGAAAAGTCAATGCCAAGAAGACGGTCCGTCTTCATCTTGCGTTGGTCGGCGGAATGCTGGCTGTCGGTTGCGCAAGCGCAGACACGACCTACATCTGGAACCGAACGTCTGACGCCGGCGCGTGGAACAACGCCGCGCTTTGGCAGTACGAGGACGGCACTGCGGCATCGGACTTCCCCAACAGCACCGACGCCGTAGTCGTCTTCCGCGAGGACAGGTATCCGAAGTTCCCCAGCCTGTTCGTCAACAACCAGCATCTCTACATGACGCTGAAAGAGCTCAGACTTGTCGGCTGCGGCGGCAGGTGGGGCGAGGTCAGCTCGGCGGCGGACGACAAGATCGCCTGCACACTGACGTACATGGGCGTTCTCTCGTTCTCGGCGGGCGGCGGCATGTCTTTCCCCGACCTGCCGGCCGTCTCGCCTCAGCCGTTCTACTATTACCTGACAACTGTTCCCGCCTGCCAGGGCGAAGGCGAAGTGGTCTTCGACATTCCCGGCAACGTCGAAGTGAACTTCGACAGAAACGACATCCTTCATCGTGCCGTCGAAAGCGGCAATCCCGTGCTCGTCAAGCGCGGCGAGGGAATGCTCTGCATCGGACAAGGAGGCAACAGGTGGAACACAAGCACGGCCGGCGCGGGCAAGCCCGAAGTCCCGATCAGGGTCGAAGCCGGAACGGCGAGGCTCGTCTTCGCCACGACGTCCCACGACATCGACGTTCCGCTGACGTTCGCAGGGGATACCGCCAGAGTTCTTGTCGACAAGCGGGACAACACCAGGGGAGGACTCGGCTTCGGAACAGGCTATCTCGCGGAGACGGGGGCGTTGACAGGGGGTAGGCACTCCATCGAGAGTCACTGCGGCAGCGTGCTCGGCTTCTACGGCGCAACGGCAGTCGAAACACAGACGTTCTCCGGCTGTCTTGCAGGCAACCTCCAGTTCGAATTCAAGCCGACCGTGGCGAGCGAATTCGTGTTCAGCAACGGCGTCTCGACAACGACAGGCCCGATTACGGTCGGAGGCGAGGGCTCCGTGCGAGTGACTGGCGGCGCGTCTTTCCCGAATGTCAGCTCGGTGACAATCAACACGACAAATGGTCGGCTGGTTATTGACGAAGAAGGCGCAGCTGCGTTCCCGAAAGCGAACTTCTCGCGCTATTATGGGCAGATAGAAGTGCCGGAGGGACGTCGCGTGGCGATCAAGTCTCTCACGTCTTGGGGAAGCGCCGTTCCGCCCGGAGTCTACAAGCGCACTGGTTCGCCCTTGTCGGAGGGAACTGAGGCGACATGGGTCGCCGGCGACGGTCTTGTGATTGTCGGCTCGCCGGCTGAGGCGGCGTCTGTTGCCGCGACATGGAGCGGCGCGGGCGCGGACCACTTTGCGTCTACTGCGGCAAACTGGAGCGTTGCGCCGCAGAGTCTGACGGACGGCTCGGCGTCTGTCGCAGTGAATGTCGGTGGCTACAAGCATTTCGTGTCCGATTCAGCCGTCTGGGTAAAGGGCTTCACCTTCAACCAGCCGCATTTCGCGATCGGCGCGGCGGAGGGGGAGGAATTGCGCATCGGATCGGGCGGCCTTGCGAATCCCGGCAACGGAGAGGTCGTCGTCGGTTTCGCGTCGGCTCCTGGCGAAGTCGTCCTCACGGCAGACCAGACATGGGACCCGGGCAGCGGACACATCCTGATCCAAGGTCCGGTCAAGGCGCTCGGCGGCGCGAAGCTGACAGTCTCCGGAAAGGGCTCGACGCAGCTAAGGCTCAGCGCGGCGACGCCCGACTGGAACAGCCCGGTGCTGGTGCAGAACATGCTCATCCAGTTCAATGCGTCCGACGCCTTCGGCTCCTCCAGAGGCGTTCCTGTCTCGATTCTCCACAACGGCCGCGACAATTCGCCGACATTCGCGAACGGCGTCGAAGTCAATCGCCCGCTCGTCATCGCAGACCGTTCCGTAGCTAACGGAGGCAGGACGAAACTCGTCATTCCGGAGAACGCGACCGTGACCTTCAACGCGTCGGTCGTATCGTCAAACAAGACGGAATTCGCGATCGAGTCGGGCGCAGGCTCACGCGCAGTCTTCAACGACCTCTTCATGTCTCGCAACAACGTCTGGGTCAGCGGCTCCGGAACGCTTGTCTTCAACGGGCCGTTCCACACCAACTACCGCTTCTATCCCAATGGCTTTTCCGGCATCATAGAGCTGCATTCCACCGGCAACCGCTTCAACGGAGCGCTTGGCGACTACTGGACGGCCGGGACGATCAAGACGATGGTGCCCTACGCCTTCACCGCGCAGAACCCGCGCCGCGTCACCTCGTCGTCGGACGCGACGAACAACCCCGTCGACGCGGACACGCGGTCGCTTCTCTACCTCAAGCAGAACGCGACGCTCGATCTCTGCGGCAACGACCAGATTCTCGGCGACATGCACGCGGCGCTTGGCGGCAGAATCACGAGCGCGACCCCCGCGACGCTCTACATGGACTTCACGGCGAACGTTGTCACGGAGTACATCAACGCCAACAGCAAGGGCGGATACAAGACGCGCGTCGAAAAGGCGGTATACTCGGGGGCCGTGAACTACAGCAAGTGGGGCCAGCTGCCCCGCTGGTTCATGGCGGACAGCACTTCGACCGGCGTAGTCGAAGTCGCCGAGGGAACACTTACCTTCTGCTCCGGGACAGGCGTAGTCAACCTGACTCCGGAAAGCGGCACGGCATACAACTATCCCGACGCCCTCGCTCGCGGCTCGTGGCCCAAGGCCAGCGCGGTAGTCGTCAAGGGCGGCAAGATGGTGTTCGAGCATTCCGCCTGCGTAGGGCGGAAGACGGACGTCAGGTTCGTGAAGATGAACAACACTTACGGCAAGCTGCGGCTTGAAAGCGGCGTCAGACAGCGGGTGCGCGAGCTCTACGTCGACGGAGTGCGCCAGAGTCTCGGGACATACGGCTCTTCGTCCGCGTCCGGCGCGGCACACCACCTAGACAGCCTTTTCGAGGGCGATGGCGTGCTTGAGGTGGCGGGTGTTCCCGGGCTGACGATATTCGTGAGGTAGGCGCTGGAATCGAAGGATGACGATGAATTGCAGGAACGGGACATTGGCCGCATTTGTAGCCGTCTCCGCGATGTTCGCGGGGGCGGCGGAGATAGCCGGAACGTCGATTCACTGGACCCTGTCGCGCCACGCGAAGATTGACGGGAGCATTCTCACCGTGAATGTTCCGCCTGACTGCGCGAAGGAGGGCGGCAGCGCCGTCGCCATGGTCGATCTCACGCCGATCAACGGACAGTGCTTCTCGGCGTCGGTCAAATGCCGCGGCGAGAACATATCGAGGCCGCCAGAATACTGGAACGGGTTGAAGTTCCAGTTCGAGTTCCGCGACGCCGTCACAGGCGAGACCGAGTATCCCAACACGAGGTCGCGCATCGGCTCGTTCCCCGAAGAGGTGATATACACAACGGTCGCCGACGCAGGGTCGCGGCTCGAAAAGGCCAAGCTTACGCTCGGGCTGCAGAACGCGTCCGGCAAGGTTGTCTTCGATCTTTCGACGCTGCGCATCAGGTCGGGCTGCGACATCTTCCCCGTCACAAACGGCGAGTACCGGGTCTCGTATCCCGCTCGCGTCAAGGCGCTTCCGCAGCTCAGGGGCGTCATGCTCCCAGGCGGCCCGTGCAAGGAAGACGACTTCCGCACGCTGCGCGAATGGGGCGCGACGCTTGCACGGTACCAGATGTGGCCGTCATGGAACCCGAAGAAGGGCGACGGCCAGCTCGAAGGCTTTCTCGGACAGCTGGAGGGGAAGCTCGACCATCTCGACCGGGATGTCCTCCCCTGGGCCGAGAAGTACGGCGTCTACATCGTTGTCGATCTCCACATGCCGCCCGGCGGGAAGAACGGAGGCGACATGGTCATGTTCTACGACAGGCGCTACAATGACCTTTTCGTGGACATCTGGCGCAAGATAGCGAGGCGGTTCAGGGGCCGCCGGATGATATACGGATACGACCTTGTCAACGAGCCCAAGCAGAGCGACCGCGCCTTCTGCGACTACTGGAACACTCAGCGGCGCGCGGCGGAGGCGGTGAGGGAGATCGATCCCGACGTGACGATCGTCATGGAGTCCAACGGCTACGATTCGCCCGGCGGCTACACCTACATGTCGCCGCTGGCGATGGACAACGTCGTCTACCAAGTCCACATGTACGAGCCTTTCACCTTCACGCACCAGGGAATCCATCGCGGATTCGGCACGACGTCCTGGCCGGACGAAGCGAAGGGATGGACGCGCGAATACATGGTAAGGAGGCTTGCGCCCGTTCTCGAATTCCAGCGAAAGCACAACGCGAGAATATATGTCGGCGAGTTCTCCGCCGTGGCATGGGCGCCTGGCGCAGAGAAGTACATCGAGGACCTCGTCTCCATCTTCAACGAATACGGCTGGGACTGGACGTACCACGCCTTCAGGGAATCTCCTGTCTGGGACGTGGAAAAGTCCGGCCCGTCCATTTCGAAGATGGCCCCCTCGCCCGACACTCCGCGCAAGAGAGCCCTGCTGAAAGGGTTCGGGAAGTGACGAGAGCGGCGGCATCGTAGCAGGAAGGGCCTGCCGAAAATCGGAGGGCGCGGCATTTGAGGTGCCGCAGGAGGATTGAAAAGTGAAATCGAATGACAAAGGCGCGGGTGCGCTTTCGCGGCGCGGGTTTCTGAGACTGGGCGTCGCTGGCGCCGCGATGACTGCGGCCGACTGGCGGCTGTGGGCGGAGGAAGAGGGCCTTCCAGACTATTACGGCGAACATCTTGCGGGCGTTGCCGCACGCCTGCGCACGCTGTCGGAAAAGTGCGACGACGGATTCTTCTTCATCACAGACCTGCACATCCCGTCCAACAGGTGCGTTTCGGGTCGCATCCTCGTGAAGCTGATAAAGGAGACGGACGTCAAGAAGGTGCTGTGCGGCGGCGACATGCCGGAGGCGTTCGGCGGCAAGGCGTCCGTCGACCGCACCATCGCCGCATACCGCGAGCAGTGGGTCGCGGCGGTCGAGCGTGCGGGCGGCGCGTTCTATCCGGCCAAGGGCAATCACGACTTCACCATCAAGAGCAGCCCGACGACGAACTCCGGCTTCACATACTCGGGGAAGGAGGCCCGCGACATCCTGATGGACACCGCCGCCGTCAAGGCGAATGCCGTCACGAACCCGGGCGATCCCGAGGCGTGCTACTACTACGTCGATTTCCCGCAATCGCGCGTCCGCTACATCGTCGCCGACACTACGGACAGCATATCGCCCGAACGCACCGGATGGGCGGTGCAGTACGGCATGGGAGAACGACAGCTCGACTGGCTGGCGAAAGAGGCGCTCGCGACGATCCCGGACGGCTGGAGTGCGCTTGTGATGCACCACATCCCAGTGGCTGAGATCGTAGGCGGCGAAGGTGGATACAGCAAGCTGTTCGCGCCGTGGCGCAGCATTCTTGAAGCGTACCAGAACCGCGGCGAGGCATCGGTCGGCGGCAAGACGTACGATTTCGCCGGCGCGCGGGGGCGGCTGCTTTGCAGCCTGACAGGGCACGAACATGCGGAACGTCAGACGTATCGAAAAGGGCTCTGGCACATCACCCAGCCGTGCGACGCCGCATATGGCGACTATATCGTCGGATCTGCGCCGTGGTGCAGCAATCTGCCAGTCAAGGAGAAATGCACGATTTACGAGCAGACGTTCGACGCCGTCCACGTCGACAGGCGGCGCAATGCGCTGCACTTCACCCGCATCGGCGGCGGCGCCAACCGCACATGCCATCTTGACGCGCTCCGCGCCAAAGTCGGCGAGCCGCTTCGACTCAAGGCGGCGAAATGGATGGGCGATGTGGCTTGGGGCTGCTATGACGCGGACCGTGTTGCGTCAAAGCCGAATCCCGCAAACAAGTACCAGCGCTTCTACAGCTACTTCAACGACGTCGCGGAGATTTCCGCGGACGGAGTGATAGCCGCCAAGAAGCGGGGGGAATCCGTAGCGCTTGCAACCGCTGCGAACGGCGACAAGGAGATATTCCCCGTTACGGTCGCGTAGTTACGGTCGCGTAGCGGATGCGACGGCGAAAGGGGCAAAACGCTCAGCGCATAAGTGGCAGGGGGTGCGTCGCCCAAGGGCCATGACGGGGACAAGTCCCCCATGGTTCAAGACTGCGGACTTCGGACATCAGACTTCAGAACTTTCTTCAGTCCGAAGTCCGCAGTCAGAAGTCAATCAACTAGAGCTGACGGGACCCCATCAGTTTGCCGCGGACGCGGCGAAATCCTCTACGGAGGAAACGCTGAAAACATACGTTGGAAGACCTTGCTCTGCCTGTGTACGAGGCGTTTCCTTACGGTGTACGCGGCATCCCCTAACGGTGTACGCGGCGTTCCCCGCCTGTGTACGGAGGAGTTTTGACGTCACTTCAGTGGTGAAGTGACGTCAATATACCATTGAAGTGGCGTCACTTCTATGGTGTAATGACGTCAAAACTCCCCCGTACGCGCCTCGCAAACGCCGCGTACACCATTATCAAACGATGCGTACACGGGCAGAAAACGTTCAAAACACAATGGAAAAGTGAGAAAACGCATGAATACGCAGCGTTGGCGCCATGCACTTCGTATGATGCCGAAGATCGGGCAGTTCTTTCGTGTATTTCGTGGTTATCTCTCTACACTCAACCTATGGTGACCCCATCGGCTTTATTCAACCCATACTCGTCAGTTGAATGACTCGCGCAGAGACGCAGAGTGGCAGAGAGCGCAGAGAAAACCCAAAAATCAGAAGAAAGATATGACAAGAGACGACCAGAAAAATTATTTCACCCAATTGGTGAAGGCAACTACGACCCAAATCAAGCGTCACAACCTCTTGAAACTCTGCCTCTCACCCCTGCTACCTCGAGATCGCGGACGCGCTCGGCGTCGGGGGGAAGGACGCCGACGAGAAGTTCGCGAACCTCCTCAAGGCGATCCGCGACCTCCAGAAGCGCGTCGGCATCAAGCCGACCATCCGCGACTACGTCCCGGACGAGAAGGACTTCCTCGCGCGCCTCGACGAAATGTCCGAGCAGGCGTTCGACGACCAGTGCACTGGCGCGAATCCGCGCTATCTGCTGATCGGCGAGATAAGGCAGATGTACCTCAACGCCTACTACGGCAGGCAGGAGAACGTATGAGGCATTCACTTCAGGGAAAGGACGTCAAGATGAAGAAGGCAACTGCGAAGAAGGCTCCGGCGAAGAAGGGCGCGAAC
>JAEEGL011347216.1_pt1 | contig 12228 bp, 16 predicted proteins | sample 9134231 | NCBI WGS metagenome assembly JAEEGL01 (sample SAMN16246548, study PRJNA631951) | gut metagenome | biome: gut microbiome; feature: rumen; material: fiber-attached | host: Bos | place: Iran: Karaj | collected 2018-10
CCGCAGGTAGCGCCACATCAAGCCGCCTACCTGCGGAAACACGAGGAATGCCAAAACCCGTATATACGACATTCGACACAGGGCGCGAGGAGCGCCAGAACCGTTTTACAAAAGGCTTTCGCCATGGGGCAGTGACAAGACAGGACCGGCTCAATACTAGTTTTGACACACCGGCAAGCCGTCGCGTCAAAACTCATTGAGGCCATGCGGCAGGGAAAGGGGACGGCGCGGAGCGCCAGCGTTTGATTTGAACCAAAACGCGGGTTTGATTTCAAATCAAAACGGGTGCCGCTATGTCCGATAAGACGGGATAGCGGACAAAGAAAGCAGGGGCCGAAAACCTGCGATTGCTCACATTTCTCACCCGCAAAAAAGAGGGGCCCCTACCCGGACGGCGCGGCGATCTGATGGCTAATCGTCGGCCACGGGGCGCAGGTATCCGCAGATTTTGCAGCCGTAAAAGGGGCGATTCGGGACAAATCGGACACCCTAAAAGGGCGAGCATCACGACATTTCCGACACCCAAAAAAGGGAGGGGCAAGCAAACGCCTAGCAGAATCGCACCTTGCTAGGCGTTTGCTTGTGTCCATCGCCGGGAGAGATGTACGGCGGCAAAAAACGACACTGGCGATAACACAGCCGGGACATAGCGAGCCGAAAGGCCAGACGTTCCGGAGGTGTTACTGCATGACCGTAGCCAAGACCAAGCCGAGGAAGTGGACCGAGGATGATCTACGGTGCCTCATCGAGAACGCGGGGCGCGTGCCGCTGAAAGTCCTATGCCAGAAGCTCAAAAGGGAGCCCGAGGAAGTGGAGGCCGTGGCCGCGCGCATAAGGGCGACCGGCTACCCGATAAGCCTAACCGTCGAGACGTGCCCCATGTGCGGCAGGCGGGCACCAATCGTCTACAGCACCGGCATATGCAAGCCGTGCCAATACAGGCGCGCATACGGAAAGACACAGAGGGAGATAGCCGACATGCTCCCGCTCCTCACGGCAGAGGATCGCGCGACCTACGAGGACACGGAGTCGGATTTGGGTAGCCGCGTACACGACGATATGCCGACCCCGAGCCCAAAGCCAGCGCCGAACGCCACGCCCGCCGAGCTTATGGCCTACGAGGACGCGCGATGCGAGGCCATGGCCGACTGGGAGGCGCGACGAATACACCGCAAGCTAAAGGCCGCGCAGAAGCGCAAGGAGCGCATAGCGAGGAAGGCCAGGGCGAACGGCGCGACCGTGCCGTACCCGCCAAAGTGGCAGGCGCGCGCCGCAGCCATGGCCTAGAAGGCGCACCAACGGAGAAAAACGACACCTGCGGGACGCTTGCGGGCGAGCGGGGCGGCAATCCGTCCCTAGACCGTCCCGCCCTCATTGAAAGCCGTAGGGGACGGGCGTTTGGACGGAGACGCTATGAAACGGTGCACGAAATGCGGCAGAGTTCTGCCAATCTCAGAGTTCAGCAAAACGCCGAACAGCAAAGACGGCCACCACTGGCAATGCAAGGATTGCATGGCCGAATACCACCACGAGCACTACAAGGCGGGCGGAGGGCTTGAGGGGCGCGTCAGGGCGTGCCGCAGGAACCCGACGAAGCGGGGGGCGAGGCTTTGCGTGAGGCTTGCACTCAACGCCGGGAGGATCACGAAGCCGCGCACTTGCAGCGGGTGCGGATGCACCGACGAGGACGCGAGGATCGAGGCGCACCACGCCGACTACTCAAGGCCGCTGGACGTTACCTGGCTTTGCACCACATGCCACAGGCTCATGGACCAGCAGCGCAGGGAGCGCGAGGCGTTGGAGGCCGAGACGGGGCGCGAGCGCACAAGCATCACCATCGGCGCAACCGGTGAGCCGTTGACTATCGATGGCGTGGAGGTCATAGATTTGGACAACCCAGACCTCATGACGCCGAGGGAGTACGCGGAGGCGACGGGACAGAACCCCAAGACCGTGCGCAACAAGCTAAGGGCGGGCAGGATAGCCGGGGCATTCAGGGATGGTAGCCATTGGCTAATCGACCCAAAGATTGCCATGTCGAACTAGTGGCGGCGACACCTCTGCAACGGCGCGATTCTGCGACACCGTTGCGATACTCACGGCACACGCCCGGCCAGCGTAGAAAGGCCGAACCAAGCGCGGGGGGAGCCGCGTAGACAATCCCAAAGAAAGGGGACGGAACAATGAAGAACGAGCAGAAGCCCATCGAGAACGACCAGGAGAAGGAGCCCGAGGGCACCGACACCGAGCAGGATCCCGTGGACAACGATGCAGCCGACACCGAGCAGGAATCAGGCGAGCTCACCGACAAGCACGGAGAGCCGGCCATCAACAAGGGACGCCACAACCGCATAGTCGCGGAGAAGGACGCCCGGATCGCCGAGCTTGAGAAGCAGGTCCAGCATGAGCGCACGTTGCGAGAGCTTGACCGCTTGGGGTGCATCGACACCAAATCGGCCATGTATCGACTTGAGGAGTTCGGCGGGGACACCGAGAAGCTAAAGGCAGAGTGCCCTCACCTCTTCAAGCCGGTTCGGCAGGTTGGAAGCACGGGGGCAGGTGCAAGGCGCGCTGCTTCCGGCAATTCCATAGACGCGAAGATCGACCGGGCTTTTCATCACAGATAAGGACCAGCCATGGCAAACAACCTAGGAAGCGTTGCCGAGAAGTACACCCGGCACCTCGACAAGATTCTCACGCACGAGACAAAGACCGCCGACCTCAACGCGAACCCCGAACTTGTGGGCGAGTTCGCGGGAGTCGGAAAGATCATGATCGCTAAGCTCGTTATGGATGGGCTTGGCGACTACAGCCGCCTGGGCGGATTCCCCACCGGCGACGTTGACCTTGAGTGGGAGGTCTGCCAGCCCAAGTACGACCGTGGCCGCGAGTTCAGCATCGACGTAATGGACGACGAGGAGCGCGAGCTTGTTGTCTCCGCTAACGTCATGGGTGAGTTTGCGCGCACCAAGGTCGTGCCGGAGGTTGACGCAATCAGGTTTGCGCGGATCGCGCAAGCCGCCAAGCCAGGGCACACGGCAACGGGCACCCTCACGGCGGGAACCGTCGAGGACGCAGTGCTTGAGGCCGAGGCCGCTATCTCCGAGGTGGCGGACCTCGACGGCACGGTGTTCTACATGACGGTGGCAACCAAGAACCTTATTCGCAAGGCCCTGCCCTACCGCATCGGCCAGGGCGAGAACCCGAACGGAATATTCGAGACGTTCGATGATATGAAGATCGTCACCGTTCCACAAAGCCGGTTCTACACAGCCGTTGACGTGCTCGACGGCACCACGGAAGGGCAGACGGGCGGCGGGTACGCAAAGCGCGAAGCCGTGTACGAGAAGACCGCCGACGTTGCCTGCGTCGAGGGAAAGACCTACTACACCAAGAGCGGCGACACCTACACGGCAGTGGCCGAGCCCGCAGACGCCAACATCGGCAGCTACTATGAGCTCAAGACGGCAGCAGGGGTCGGAATCAACTTCCTCATGGTCAACCCCAAGGCTTGCGCGGCGATCCAGAAGCACGAGACCCTGCGCTACTTCCCGCCCGAGGTCAACCAGGACCGGGACGCCCACAAGTGGCAGTATCGCCTCTTCCACGACCTCTTCGTGTACGAGAACGCGGCGGACCTGATCTACCTGCACAAGGCCTAGCCTTCGCCATGGGGCTACGGTTCCCTCCTTGCTTCCGGGGCCACCTGACGGGGTGGCCCCGCCTCTTTTCCGGGACAAACGACAGACGGGTGGCGAGATGGAATACCAGGGCATGACGAGCGAACAGCTACGGGAGGCGTACCGCGATAAGTTCGGCGCGGAGTTCGTGGCCGACTGGACCGAGGGCGGGCACGAAGCCGAGATTTCGGCATGTTTGGAAGCGGGCAAGCCGCAGGACGTGGAGGCGTTCATAGCATCCCTGCCAAGATGGCCCGCCCAAGCACCGCCGAGAGCACCCGAATCTGCGACGGATTGCCGCAAATCGCGGGAGATTGGCGAGTAAGTGGGCAAATACTCGACCAGCGCAGAAAAAGGGGCTTAAATCGCCTCAGAATCGCCCGAACATCAGAGGGCCCCGCGCACGGAATGAGGCGCGGGGCCCTCTTTTCGCCCGAGCAGCGCCGCGCTAAAGTCGCCCGCATGGCCAAGGAGGCGAAGAGGGGCGAGGAGAGGCGCGCCTAGCCTTTGTCCGCTATCCGAAGTTATCGGACATAGGGCGAAAAGCCAGGGAAAGCCGGGCCAGATCGAGAGCCGGCACCGTTCGCCGCACCGTTTAGGAAAGTGCATTATTTGGCTTGTTACCTTGCAAATGACATGATATAATAGCATTCTGCAAGAGGGACATGCGAAACGGGCGGGGGTCCAAGATGAAGAAGAACGGGAAGCTCACCAAGGCGGAGGAGCGCAAGGTAGCCGACGCGATGGAGATAACGCGGCAGTGGCTAGAGGCGCACATGCAGGACGAGCCCAAGCCGTACGGTTTCTGGGACCTCTACAAGGCCCACCGCGAGTTCTGCGACGGTTCCTGGATCATGCGCGACGAGTAGCGAAGGTGGGCGAGATCATGGCAACGACGGAGATTGCAAGGACAACCGAGGGCGGGCAGGTCGTGCAGACCACCACAGCCGCCGACATTCTGGACGCATACCTCGCGGAGCTCGACGCGAGCCCGAAGACCCGCACGACGTACGGGCGGGCCCTGCGGCAGTACGTGGCATGGCTCGACGCCGAGGGCGTGGCGCTCGACCACACGACGCGGGCGCACGTCATGGAGTACAAGCACGAGCTAGAGGGCAGCAAGAGCGCAAACACGTGCAACGCCTACCTCGTGGCCGTGCGGAGCTTCTACGCGTGGCTCAACTCGAAGACGGGATACCCGAACATAGCCGAGGGAGTGAAGGGGCTAAAGCGCGCGGCGCAGACGAGCAAGGACGCGCTCACGCTCACGCAGGCCCGCGACCTGCTGGCGGCACCCGCCGAGGGAGAGCGGGGGCTACGGAACCGCGCAATGGTGGCGCTCATGCTCAGGCGAGGGCTACGAACGATAGAGGTAAGCCGCGCGAACGTGGGCGACCTGCGGCAGATGGGCGGCAAGGCCGTGCTATTCGTGCAGGGCAAGGGCCACAACGCGAAGGATGATTTTGTCGTTTTGGGCGAGCAGGTGGAGCGGGCCATATCCGAATACCTGGCAGAGCGCGGCAAGGCCGGGGACGGCGAGCCGCTTTTCGCGGCGACGGGCAACCGCAACAGGGGCGGGCGCATGACAACGCGCGCCATATCGCGGATCGTGAAGGACGCATACCGCGCGCAGGGCATCGAGTCGCCGCACATCACCGCCCACAGCCTACGGCACACGGCCGTAACGCTATCGCTGGTCGGAGGTGCGACCGTGCAGGAGGCGCAGGCCATGGCGAGGCACGCGAACATAAGCACGACCATGGTGTACGCGCACAACCTGGAACGCATGGAGGCCAGGGCCGAGAGCGCGATAGACGCGCTCCTGGCGTGCTAGCAATCACGAGATAGGGAGGACCGGACATGCGTGAAACGACGCAGGCACCACCGGTGCACCGCAAGCCGCCGCACGCGCGCATGGGATCACGCGTGCGGCACGGGGCGACCCCATGGCAGGCGAGGGGGAGGCGCGAGGGAACGTCGAAACGCACGACAGAACCACAATCTAGCTGGTACGTTGCACGTTTTGTCCTACACCGTTGCACGTTTTTGGGACATGGCGTGGAACATCCGTACAACGACGTTTCACGACCGCGTTTCACGTTCTCACCTGCTAACAGCGCGGAACCGTGCAACACTTGCGGAACAGACGTTGCACCGAGCGGGGGAGAGAACATGGCGACCGTGCACAAGGGCTACAGGCTCGACGTTGAGCTCGTGGCGAGGATAGACGAGTGGGCGGAGGCCCACGACATGAACCAGGCCGACGCGGTACGGCAGCTCCTATCCGTGGCGCTCGACGCAGACGAGGCGGAGGAGCACCGCGAGGAGGCCAAGGCGACGGCAACCGCCGAGCTACGAGAGCTCTACGGCACCCACATAAAGGACCTGCGGGCAAGCGTGGCGACGCTCACGGCGCAGCTATCGACCAAGGACGCGCAGATCGCCGAGAAGGACGAGCAGCTACGCAGGCTGCAAGACATAGCGGACCACGCGCAGATGCTACAGGCGGCGCACGTCGCCGGCAGGATCGCCGAGGGCGAGCCCGTGGCCGTTGAACACCAGGAAACGCAGCGCAAGGGCTTCTGGGGATGGGTTGCCCGCAAGCTGCAAGGCACGGAGGAGGCGTAGCGGATTGAACGACAAGATCACAGCGGAACAGGCGGCACGCCGCCTCGGAATCAGCATCAGCACCCTTTGGCGCTGGCGGGAGGCCGGCAAGATCGAGGAGGCGGGGCGCGCGGGCCGAACCGTGATGTTCTACGCGCTCGACGTGGACAGGCTGCTAGGCATAGACGAAACCCGCGACCTGACCCTGGCCGACGTTTACATGAGGCTGGCGGGCGTTGAGTCGTGGGAGGAAGTGGACGCCATACGACGAGACATAGCCGCGACGCTATGCAGCCACGCGAGCGACGAGGGCCGAAAGGCCGTGGAACGCTCGTACCGCGCGACGTGCGCGCTAGCAGCCACGCACCCCGACAAGGAGATAGCCGAGAGGATCGCGAGGCGCGCCCGCATGTACGGCGCGTGGCTCAGGATCACCGACGAGGAAACCGACAAGCTCATAGCGCGCAGGGCCCAAGGGAGCTACGAGAAGGCCCGCGAGGAGTACGCGGACGCACCGCAAGACCCCGCCTATGAGGTGGCGAGGCTCGAATCGAGCCGCTAGACATGCGGAAAACCACGGCGCGGGACTTTGGCGAGGCCGCACCGTGGCGAAAGGTTAGCCCCATGGAAGGGGCCGAGAGAAAGGTTAGCACTATGGCAGAGAAAACCACTACCCACCAGGTCGAACGGGCGCGGGCGCTCGACATGCTGGAAGAGGCCCGCGAGAAGTGCGCGGCAATCGAAAGCGCCCTCACTGCGTGGGCAATGTTGCCGGACAACCCGAACCCAAGGGCCCTCTTTGGCTTTTGTGCCGTCCTGCGGGACGTATCCGACACCACGGAAGCCGCTATCGACCTGCTTTCAGATGGGGAGGTGGCCTAGCATGGCAAAGGACACCGCGCAGCCGTTCGACGCGCTGGAAGACGTGCACACCGACCTGCTCATACAGGCGTGCGCGCTCGAAAAGTTCGAGGCCGTCCTACTCGAAGAGATCGCAAACGACAGCATGGCCGACCTCGCAACCGTATTGCTCGACGCCGTTGTGGCGAACATCAGGCGCGACGCCGAGGAGATCGGGAACGCGCTCGACGCCAAGCGCGAGGGGGTGGCCTAAATGCTCGACATGCCCCACATCTGCAAGACCGGCAACAGGAACGCGCCGCTTGACTGGACCTATCACGAAGTCGCCGGGCTTTTGGAGGACATTGCACCCATGACCAGCACGGAGAAGGACGCCCTGCGAATGTTCGTAAGCAGGTACGCGGACAAGGTGGCGCGCAAGGACGGGCGCGAGACACCCGAGAGCATAGCCGACACGCTGGACGCCATGGCCGAGTTCATGCACGGATACGCCGAGCACTTCCGGCAGGTGTTCGCGGACTAGGCCACCGCGCGGCGCGCCCGCAACCGCCCGGGCGCGCCGCCTATGTCCGATAATTGGGGATAGCAGACATACGGAAAGAGGGACCGAGACATGGCAAAAACCAATAGGAGCGAGCTTTCGCGAATCCTGGAGGCGGCAGGGGACCGCCACATATCGACGCACGCGAGCATCGTGCCCGACTGCGTTTCGATAAGCACGGACAGGGACGCGACGCACCCGAGCGGATACCCGACGATAAGGAAGGGCGACCTCCTCTTCATGAAGACGGAGGAGCGGGGGCAAAACGCCATCATCTACCGACTGGACCTTGCGGAGCCGGCGGCAGACGAGGCGGGCGAGGCCGTGCGCGTGAGGGTAACGAGCGACGCGGGCTTGGATGAGGTCGTTACCTCGTGGCTCGTGCGCGTGAGGACGGCGGACGGCCAGGACGCGAGGCTGGCCGACCTCATGGCATGGCTAGCCCTAAACGACGCGGAGGACGCAGGCGACGCGCAAGAGCTCGACCGGATCATGGCCCTGGCGTACGGGGAGGCCGCGAGGGAGAAGCGTCCCCTCGTGATGCGGACGGGGAAGGTGTTCACCGAGGCCATGCGCGCAACGTCAAAGCGCGGGGTGTACGTGAACGAGGACGAGGACGGCGGCGAGTTCCTCATGGCCGGCAGGCTCATGGTGAGGACCACCGGATCGGGCAAACTGGCGGCAACCGTTGGCATGAACAAGACCCTCATGTACCTAAACCACCTAGCCACAATAAGCGGGTACGGATACGAGGAGGGCCGCAGCTGCATAGTGCACACCACCATAGGCGAGCTGCTGGAACGGCGCGGGCTCGACCCGACGCGCAAGAACAAGGACAGGGTGCGGAGCGACCTACAGGCCCTCGCGCGTTGGGCGTGGGAGTTCGAGGACGTGAACACCAAGGCATGGGTGCGCGTGCCGCTGGCGGGAGGCGTGAAGATCGCGCGCGGAGGAGCCGTAACGTTCTCGCTAACGCCCGAGTTCATGCGCGAGATCATCAACAGGCGGGCGGGACTTTTGCCGGCAGACCCCGCCCTCATGCGCACGGACGACAAGCGCAACCCCAACGCATTCACGATCGGCTACAAGCTCATGACGCACAGCTACCAGAACGCAGGGGAGACGAACCAGAACACCCTAAGCGTTAGCCGTCTGCTCGATTACGTGGAGACGATACCGAAGGCCGAGGACGTAAAAAACCGAGCGTACACGCAGCGAATCATAGAGCCAATGGAACGCGACCTAACCGCCCTCGTAGGTCTTGGCGTGCTCGACTGGTGGGACTATTGCCACGTGAAGGGCGAACCGCTCACGGACGAGGAGCAGGCCGAGAGGTTCGACGAGGACGGGAACGAGCGCGCGCTACCCTACGAGATCGCCATACGCGCGAACATCCAGTGGCAGCTATCGAACGCATACAAGGAGGAGATCACAAAGACCATAGAGGCGAGGGAGAGACACCGCAAGGAGGCGGCGGAGGCCAAGACGAAGCGGCGCAGGAGATCGGGACGGGCGAAGGGCTAGCCGTGAGAAAGTGCACCCTCAAACGTGCAACACCCCGCGATAATGCACCCTCAAACGTGCAAAGTGCACCCTCAAACGTGCAAAGTGCACCCTCAAACGTGCAAACGCGGCCCATTACCTGCGACTTTGCACCCTAAGATTGCCCAAGAGTCTTTTAAGAGACTCAAGAGGGCGCAAAACGGCCCTCTTGGGGGGCCGTTTGCTATAAAAGAACGGGCCCGCCGAAGGTTTCCACACGCTACCGGCAGGCCCAAAGGACACCGACCAGGAAAGGCGGCATCAATGGAAAAGCTAACCGAAACCATGCAACGTGTAAAGGATTCCGCACCGTTGCGCGAGTGGTGCAAGAGCAACCTCCAACCCATAGGAAAATCGTTCGAGTGCCCCGCGTGCCACAGCGGGGCGGGCCCCAACAAGTCGCCCGCTTTCTCGATCACCCCGGACGGCAAACGCTGGAAGTGCTTCTCATGCGGCAGGGGCGGGGACGTTTACGACCTTGCGGGCATCGTACACGGGACAGAGGACAGGGCAGAGCAGGCGCGCCTAGTCGCGGAGTGGGCGGGAGCCGAGGGACCGCACGAGCGGAGGCGGGAAACCAAGCCAAAACCGCCCCTTTTCGAGGAGGGCGCAAAACCAAAAAGGGGCGGTTTCGGCTACGAGGAGGGCAGGGCCCGCCACCGCGCACTCATCGAGGAGGCACGCCGACAGATATCGCACCCCGAGGCCGTGGCATACCTGCAATCGAGAGGCATAACCGAGCAGGACGCCCGCGAGTGGGGGCTTGGATACGACGCACGGCGCCGGCGCATCGTCATACCGTGGGCGGGCAGCGACTTCTACCACGTGGACCGGGACGTGACCGGATCGCACCCGCACAAGTACGAGAAGCCGAGGGCCGAGGACGTGGGGCCCCAGCCCATGTGGAACCCCGGCGCGCTTGGGGCCCGCTCGTTTTTCGTCGTGGAGGGCGCGCTCGACGCCATGGCCGTGCAGGCGTGCGGAAAGCAGGCCGTCGCGCTTGGAGGTATCGGCGCGCGGTCGCTCATAGAGGCCATGGGCAGGGCGAAAGGCGCGGGCGTGGCCGTGCTCATGCTCGACAACGACGAGGCGGGCCGCGACGCCCAGGCCAGGATAGCGGAGGAGATGGAGGCGGCGGGGCTACCGCACAGGGAGGCGCGGACCGACCAGCTACAGGCGAAGGACGCCGGCGAGGCGTGGGCGCGCGACCGTGCGGGCCTGGCATCGACGCTCGACGCATGGGCGAGGGACGCGGAGGCCGAGGGCGAGAGGCGCGAGGAGGAGAGATACGCGCAGGCGCTAAGGGCCCTCCGCGTGCTCGACCCGACCGACGTGGCGGCGAGGCTCTACACCATGGAGAACGCGCACGACCCCATACCAACGGGGCTGGCGTGCATCGACCGGGCGTTGGGCGGAGGGCTACCGGGGCGCGGGCTCGTCACCCTTGGGGCGGTTTCGAGCGTGGGCAAGACAACGCTAGCCGTGCAGATCGCGGACGCCCTGGCGGCGGCGGGGCGTGGCGTTCTCTTCGTGACCGTTGAGCAGAGCGCCGAGGAGATCGTGGCGAAGAGCCTAAGCCGCATCATGGGCGGGCACGCGAGGAGCAACGGGTCGCGCATCCAGGCGAGCGCGCAGGCGATCATGAGCGCGAGGGAGCGCGCCGCGTGGGCGGCAGGGGACGCGGAGAAGGCGGAGGCCCTGCTTGCAGCCTGCAACGAATACGACGCCATGACACACGGCGAGGGAGGGCGGCAGACGTTGCGCATCATGGAGGCCGCGCAGCAGCCGACCGTCGCCGACATACGCGCGGCGGCGGAGCAGATCGCGAGGCACGACGGCGAGGCACCCGTGGTCTTCATCGACTATTTGCAGCTCTTGGCAGCGGAGGAGGGACGCGAGAAGGACAGCGACAAGCAGATCACCGACCGAAACGTAATGGCCCTGAGACAGGCGGCGCGCGACCTTGGGACGTGCGTTTTCGTGATTAGCAGCCTGAACCGCGCGAGCTACAGCGGCAGCGTTTCGCTTGACAGCTTCAAGGAGAGCGGCGCGATAGAGTACGGGAGCGACGTTCTTTTGGGCTTGCAGCCCGCGAACATGGAGCGCGACCTAGAGGGCAAAAGCGACCAGGAGGCGAGGCGAGAGGCGCGCAAGGCAATGCGCGACTTCAAGGCAGACAGCCGCAGGGCGTGCGAGCTCGTGGTCCTCAAGAACAGGAACGGAGGGCTACCGCGATACGGCGCGGCGCTCACCTATGACGCAATTTGCAACCGTTTCACGGAGCCCGAGAAATGACGAACAGGGAGGCCGAGGTAGGAGGCGGGCGCGATGTTAGCGTACGAGTTGGAGGAGCGGACGGCCAGGCGCATAACGTACCGATACAGCGTGGAGGGCCGCGAGGAGGACAGCGGGCGGGCCGTCGTTACGCTCACGGAGGACGGGTGCGACGTGGAGGGGATCGAGGTAACGGAGCCAGCGCCCACCGACCGAGCCGTGGGCTACGGGTGGTATGCCGGAAAGCTCGTGCACGCCGCGCGCAGCTCGATAGCGGCGGGATCGTGGCGCGCCGAGGGCGTGGTGGCGTGGTACTGAGGCCACGGGAAGGCGGGAGCATGGCGCACGTGAGGCTGAGCGAGGGACAGGCCGCGATAATGCGGGCTCTCGACCTACCCGAGAGCCCATCGACGGACGCGTCCGACGCCGAGTGGTTCGCGATCCTTGACCGCGTGGCGGAGGAGCTACAGCGACACGGCATCAACGACGCCGGGGACGGGCTGAACGCCCACGGCGAGGAGTGCCGGCGCATCCTTGAGGCCATGGCTGAGGCGGAGGGATAGCCGAGCGCCCCCAACATGTCCGCAGGTAGCGCCACATCAAGCCGCCTACCTGCGGAAACACGAGGAATGCCAAAACCCGTATATACGACATTCGACACAGGGCGCGAGGAGCGCCAGAACCGTTTTACAAAAGGCTTTCGCCATGGGGCAGTGACAAGAC
>JAEEGL011674658.1_pt1 | contig 12228 bp, 7 predicted proteins | sample 9134231 | NCBI WGS metagenome assembly JAEEGL01 (sample SAMN16246548, study PRJNA631951) | gut metagenome | biome: gut microbiome; feature: rumen; material: fiber-attached | host: Bos | place: Iran: Karaj | collected 2018-10
CTCCGGAAAATCCGGAAAATCCGGAAGATCCGGAAGATCCGGAAGATCCGGAAGATCCGGAAGATCCGGGAACTCCGGGAACTCCGGAAAATCCGGAAGATCCGGAAGATCCGGAAGATCCGGAAGATCCGGAAGATCCGGAAGATCCGGAAGATCCGGAAGATCCGGAAGATCCGGAAAATCCGGATTTCATGTCCTGTGCCGGGCCATTTTTGGCCCGGCTGGAAAACCACCATTCCCGCCCATGAAAACCATCTACCGAGACACCCCGAATTTTCGCGCGGCGCTGCGGAAGCTGCTGGAGCGCGAGGCCTTCACAGGCGACACGGAGGCCGCCGCCGCCGCCATTCTCGACGATGTGCGACGGCGCGGCGATGAGGCGCTTGTCGAGTGCGCCCGCAAGTTCGACCATGTCGAGCTCACGCCCGCGGAGTTCCGACTGTCGGAGGCGGAACTGGACGCGGCGATCGCAGCCGTCCCGTCGGAGACGCGCGCGGCGGTGGACCTGGCGGTGGAGCACATCCAGGACTTCTACCGCCAGCGCATCCCGCAGGGGTGGACGTACTCCCCGCGCCCTGGCGTCACGCTGGGCGAGCAGTTCCACGTGCTGGACCGCGTCGGCTGCTACATCCCGGGCGGCACCGCGCCGCTGATCTCGACCGTCTGCCACACCGTCGCCATCGCGGCGGCGGCGGGCGTGCCCGAGATCCTCGTCTGCACGCCGTGCAAGGCCGACAGGCAGGTGCACCCCGCGCTGCTCTACGCCTGCCGCCGCGCGGGCGCGACGGCGGTCTTCCGCCTGGGCGGCGTCTACGGCGTCGGCGCGATGGCCTACGGCACCGAGACCGTGCCGAAAGTCGAGAAGATCTGCGGCCCTGGCAATGCCTACGTCGCCGCCGCCAAGCGCCGCATCTACGGCAGCGTCGCCCTGGACCTGGTCGCGGGCCCCTCCGAGATCCTCGTCCTCGCCGACGATTCGGCGAAGGTACCCTTCGTCGCGGCGGACATCCTCTCGCAGGCCGAGCACGGCTCGGGCCGCGAGCAGGCCGTCCTCGTCTCGACCTCGCGGAAACTCCTCGACGAGGCCGCCGCCGAAATCGCCCGCCAGGCCGCGCAACTGACCCGCCAGGCGTGCGTGCAGCAGGTGCTGGAGAACGGGGTCTTCCTGGTCGAGGCCAAGGATCTCGACGAGGCCGCCGAAATCGCCTCCGAATACGCCCCCGAGCACCTGGAACTGCTCGTGCGCGATCCCCAGGCCATCGCCCCCAGGATCACCGCCGCTGGCGCCATCTTCCTCGGCGAATGGACCCCCGAACCCGTCGGCGACTACGTCGCGGGCCCCAGCCACGTCCTCCCCACCGGCGGCACCGCCCGCTTCTTCAACGGCCTCACCATGGACGCCTTCTACCGCCGCACCAGCCTCGTCCAATACGACCGCGACGCCCTCCTCGCCGATCTCCCAGCCCTTGAATGCTTCGCCCGCAACGAGGGCCTCGACGCACACGGCCGCTCAGGCTCTATTCGGCGGTGACTGGCGTTCCGTGACGGCCCGGAAACGGGCCGGGAAAGCCCCATCGCGACCCAGGACCCAGGACCCAGGACCCAGGACCCAGGACCCAGGACCCAGGACCCAGGACCCAGGACCAAAGACCTAAGCCCCCCCTGGCCGGAATTGTTCCGTGCCGGCCCGTTCTCGGGCCGGGAAAGCCCCATACTCCACCCATGTAGGATTGCCTTTCCATGCATTTTGCCTTCCAGGAATCATTGAACCAGTGGCTGTCGCAGCAGTTTGGCGGCGCGGCCTCGCCGTCCGTCGACCTGTGCCCGCCGGGTTTCGCGGGGGATGTCACCATCAACTGCTTTCCGCTGGCGAAGCCGCTGAGGCAGAATCCGATGCAGCTGGCGGCGAAGGTCGGCGAGTTCCTGCAGGGACATCCCGACGTCGCGCAGGCCGAGGTGACCAAGGCCTTCGTCAACCTGACGCTCAAGCCCGCCGCGCTGATGCGGGACACCGTCGCGGACGAGGCGGCGCTCCTGGCGTCGGTCGCGCTGCCCGAGGGCGAGCGGCGGAAGATCCTCATCGAGTATTCGGCGCCGAACACCAACAAGCCGATGCACCTGGGGCACGTCCGCAACAACACCGTCGGCATGTGCACCGCGGCGATCCTCAAGCGCGCGGGGCACGACGTCGTGCAGGTCAACCTGGTCAACGACCGCGGCATCCACATCTGCAAGTCGATGATCGCCTACCAGCGCTTCGGCGAGGGCTGCACGCCTGAATCCACGGGCAAGAAGGGCGACCACCTCGTCGGCGACTTCTACGTCCGCTACAACGTCGAACTCGAGCGCCAGCTCAAGGAACTGCGCGCCGCCCGTCCCGAATACGCCGAGACCGACAAGGACGAACTCTTCCTCAAGACCGAGATCGGCCAGGCCACCGCCAAGATGCTGCAGGACTGGGAGGCGGGCGAGCCCGCCGTCCGCGAACTCTGGGCGAAGATGAACGGCTGGGTCTTCGACGGCTTCGACGTCACCTACCGCCGCATGGGCATCGCCTTCGACCACCGCTACCTCGAAAGCGAGACCTACAAGCTCGGCAAGGACATCGTCCGCCAGGGCCTCGAAAAGGGCGTCTTCCAGAAGCGCGACGACGGCGCGGTGATCATCCAGTTCGCGGACAAGAACCTCGGCACCAAGGTGCTTTTGCGTTCCGACGGCACCTCCGTCTACATCACGCAGGATCTGGGCACGACCCTCCTCAAGCAGCAGGACTACCAGCCCGACCAGCAGATCTGGGTCGTCGGCGACGAGCAGATCCACCACTTCCAGGTGCTCTTCGCGACCCTCAAGGCCCTCGGCTACCCGTGGGCCGACCGCCTCGTCCACATGGCCTACGGCATGGTCAACCTGCCCTCGGGCCGCATGAAGTCCCGCGAGGGCACCGTCGTCGACGCCGACGACCTCTTCGACGAGATGGCGGCCCTCGCGCGCACCGCAACGCTGGAGCGCGTGCCCGAGGGCGCCGAGCCGCCCGCCGACCTAAAGGAGCGCGCGGCGGTGATCAGCATGGCCGCCTTGAAGTTCATGCTGCTCAAGGTCAACCCCAAGACCACGATTCTCTTCGACCCGAACGCCGCCATCAAGTTCGAGGGCGACACCGGCCCGTATGTCCTCTACGCCTACGCCCGCATCTCCTCGATGCTGCGCCAGCCCGAACTCGCCGCCGTCGCGGACGCCACGCCCGACTGGGCGCTCCTCGACGCCCCCGCCGAACGCCGCCTCGCCCTGCGCTGCGCCGCCTATCCCGAGGCCCTCCGCAAGGCCGCCCAGCAGCTCGACTCCTCCGCCCTCGCCGCCTACCTCCTCGACCTCGGCAAGGACTTCAGCGCCTTCTACAACCAGTGCCCCGTCAAGAACGCACCCACCGTCGAGCTCCGCGCCGCCAGGGCCGCCCTCTCCCGCGTCGTGCGCGACATCCTCGGCGACGGCCTCCACACCATGACCATCGGCACCCTCGAAAGCATGTAGCGCCACGCCTCAAACCCCGTCGTCCCAGAACGGGACGGCTCACTTCCATGTGGGAAACACCATGCCAGGCAACTATGTGATACGCGCGGCGCAGATTGACTTGAACCGCCAATACGAGCCGATGTCCTTCATCCAGGAGTACATTGACCTGCTGGCGGGGAATGGCTACAACACGCTGATGCTCTATATCGCGTGGCGCGTCACCATCCATTCGCATCCGTGGCAAGTGCCTGGCGGCAGCTACACGCAGGAAGAAATTCGGGCAATCGTCTCCTACGCCCAGGAAAAGGGGCTTCAGGTCATTCCGACCACCGACCTCACATTCGTCAACTCCCTGACCCGCTTTCCAGAACTGGGCGAGTTGATGGAGACCGGCACCCGCTTCTGGGGCAGCCGCCGCGGAAACTTCTGCACCTCCAACCCGAAGACCTACGACTTCATTGAGAACTATCTCACGGAACTGGCGGAACTGGTCCCCTCGGAATACTTCCACATCGGCGGCGACGAAGCCTGGGACCTGGGGTTCTGCGAACACTGCACGAAAGATGGGTTCGACTTCGACAAGGAGTGCCGCCTCTACCGCGACTTCATCCTGAAGGTGCACTCCATCGTCGCGGGAAAACTGCGGCGCCGCATGATCATGTGGGACGACATGTTCGAATACTATCCAGCCGTGCTCCCTGAAATGCCCAGGGACATCATCATGGCGGACTGGCTGTATGACGAGGACGTGACCTTGACCCGCGGCCATTTCGGCAACCGCCGCCGCGAATATCGGCTGGCGCAATATGAGCAGCTGGGCTTTGACTATCTGATTGCCGCCGCCACCCGCTCCTCGGCAAACGGCAGGACCTTCACGGAATACGCCGCCAATGGCAGCCATCTTCTGGGCGGCATCATGACCACCTGGTGCGTCCATCTGCGCTACATGTACAAGGCTTTCCCGACCATCGCCTCCATCGGCAGGCTTTGGGCAAAGGGCGGGGACGAGGCACGGCATTACCAGGAGGCCATCGCCGACCTGCTCGGCGTGGACAACGCGCTGCTCTGCTCAGCGTTCCGCGCATTCAGCGAGGGAATCATGATGCGGCTCTCCTATTTCAATGGCGGCTGGCTGTGCACCATGCCATTCGAGGGAATGCACTTCGCGGCCGACTCAAATCACGAGTTGATGCTGGCTGTGCTCAAAGAGCATGAGGCCCTGGTGACAACCGAAGTCGGGCGCAAGGTGACCACGGAGATCATCCGATCTCTGGAACTGGAATGCGCCATCTTTGGCCTCAAACTTGCGTTCAGGCGCCTGATTGCCACCCCCGCCCGGGAAGGCGGCTTCGCCAACGCAATGGAGCGGGTGAAGCGGACTGGCGACGCCTACGCAGACCTGTGGAAGCAATGGCGCCCTAGCATCGAACCAAACCACATTGCAGGATGGCTCGGGAAATTCCTCAAGGACGCGGAGGAGCTGGCGGAGCGGTTCCGCTTCGGCAACTGCCTGCGGATATTGTTCGCATTGCCGAACCCGTTCGGCGCCGAACAGGCGACCGTCAGCGTTTTTGAAAAGGGCGGGGAAACGGCCCTGGCCCAGGGATGCTTCAAGGGCACGGGCACTTTCTATGAGCGATTCTTCCCCCTGGCGCCAACCCAGAGGCCTGATGCCGTCAAAATCGCGGTCAAGGGCTATGGCGGCCAGGGCGTGGCGCATGTCGCCTTGCGCCTCGACGGGCAGAACGTCCCGCCCTCCAAGGTGATTGCGGAGGGGCAGGTCTGCAATGAGGCGCATATCCTGGACGACGACTGCAAATTCGCGTTCCTGGGCGACCAGGACGCCCTCAAGCCCTGGCAGAACCGTGCACTTGCCGAAGAAGTCAGTTCCATAACAGTGTTTTTTCAAGAGTCAAGTCAATAGCGCAAGGAGACAGCGGATGAAGAGATTTACTTTGATTGAATTGCTCGTCGTCATCGCCATCATCGCCATTCTGGCGTCAATGCTCCTGCCTGCATTGAGCAAGGCCAGGCAGAAGGCAAGGAACATCGCATGCATCTCCAATCTCAAGCAGATCATGGTGGGCGCCCAGCTCTATTCGGATGAATACCATGGCTGGATTGTCCAATCCACCACGGGCGGCGGCGCCGGCCAGGGCTTCTTCAAAACGCTCCATCCATACGTCTATGGAAACGCCGCCCCCCAGGGCTACACCCAGAAGAACAACCAGTTCCTGGTCTTCAAATGCCCTGCCGAAAGCGTAGGCTACAGCAGTAGCGTGACCGAGGGATATAAATATTCCCACTACGGGCACAACGCCATCGGATTCGGCTATCGGAGCGACCCGGTCGGGACCTCGGGAAAGAACAGCTACAAGCCACGCAAGGGAACCAACCTTTGCGCGCCTAGCCTGGCCCTGCTTTTCGCCGACAAGTCAAGCCGCAACGGTCCTGACATACTCTCCATCGGAGACACATATATGGCGTGGCGCCATGGCTCCGGCGCCGGATATGTCCTATCCAGCGACAAGAAGTCCCAGCAATATGTCAATGGCACGGAGGCGAACTTTGCCTATTGCGACGGCCATGCGGCGCCCATGCGCCGCGGCCAGGCGCTAAACCTGCAAAACAAAGGCACCGCCGACACGGGCACGACGGTCTTCTTCCGCAACGGGGTCGACTATCTCGACGGCGAGAAAATCAAGTGAGGGGTTTCAAGACAGCCCAGAGGCTTTCCGCACAATGAAAATCAGGCATCTGGCATTTTTCGTCCTGGGCTTCGTCTGCCTTGAGGCGGCCTCTACCAGAGAACTCTCCATCCCCCGCCTTGCAGGAGCGCTCGCCATTGACGGGCGTGGCCAGGACGCGGGATGGCAGGCATTGCCCTGGCATGGGGACTTCACCTTGCTGGACCGCGCGCCGCAGAAGCCGAAGTACACCACCCGCTTCAAGGTGGCCCACGATGACCACCACCTGTATTTTCTTGTGGAATGCCAGAATCCCCCAAGCGGAGCGATGGCGCCCAAGGCGACCGAGCGGGACGGCGCCGTATGGAGGGATGACTGCGTGGAGATTTTCATCGACCCGAATCATGACCGAGACCGCTTCTACCAGCTTGCTTTCAACCGCGCCAATGTGGTTTTCGACAACGAATACACCCAGGGCGGCATCCTCTCCTATTTGCCCTGGAACGCGGAAAAACTGGGCAGCGCCACCGCCGAAACGGAAACGGGCTGGATGCTGGAAGTGGCGCTCCCCATCGTGGAGCTGGGCCTGGAGCAAGAGACGGGCATAATGGGCGTCAACGTCGCACGCTCCATACCGACGGCAAGCACGGAGCACAGCACCTTCGCCCCCATCAACTCCAGTCTGCGTCAGCCCGCGAAGTTCGCAACTGCCCGCCTTGAAAACGCCTCCCTCGCACATTTTGCCTGGAAATTGCGGCCGCCGTATGAGACCAGGCTCATCCGACGCAATGGCAAGTTGCGCTACGAAGGCAAACTGCATCTGGAGAACAGCACTGGCAGGCTGCAATTCGCCACCTTGGAACAGCGCATCACCCATGGCGGACAGGCCAACGCCAACGCGATCATGGATGCCGGAGTCGGCAAGGAATACCAGTTTTCCCTGCCCTGCGACCCGCAGACCGCCACCGAATTCGTCGTGACAATCCGCGACATGCGCAGCAACGAGCGGCTTTTCGCAAGACGCTTCCCATTGTCCGTGCGCTATTCGCCGATTTCCATCACTCTCACCAACCCGCCCTACCGCGACAATATCTATGCCGACATGGAATTGCGCGCGCTGGCGGGCACCGTCGCCATGCTGGACGCGGAATGCGCGGGGCTGCCCATGACCCTGCAACTGGCGGACCAGAACGGGAAGGTTCTGGCAGAGAAGAAGCTTCCCGCCGCAGGCGAATTCACGCTGGAGATCCCCGACTTGGCAATCGGCGCATACACGTTGACGGCGCAAATCGGAGAATGCCGCTGCGCCAAGACCATCCGCCGTCTGGCGAAGCACAAGGGCGAGGTGCGCTTCGATGCACGGCACAACATGTATGTGGACGGCAGGCGCTTCTATCCATACGGATGGTTCTCCTACACGAACCTGGAGGAAGCCCGGAAGGCGGGATACAACATGGAAATCTACTACAACGGCGCCTACCTCCATGGCGACAGTCTGCAAAGGCATTTCGACGACTATTTCAAACACGGCATTCGCACCATCATCTATCCCTACCCCGTCAACAAAATCTACAGCAAGGACAGGATGCGCAGGCCCCTGAGCCGCGAGGAGGCAGAACAGATCCGCTCCCGCATTCGGGAACTCAAGGATCACCCTGGCCTGCTGGGATGGTACATCGGCGACGAACTGGAAAGCGCCCCCGCGCTTCCCGCCCGCGTCAGGGAAATCTATGAAATCTGCAAGGAGGAGGATCCCTATCATCCCGCCGTCATCTTGAACAACAGCGCCGGCGGCTATCTCAAATACGCCGATTGCTCGGATGTCCTCCTGCCTGACATCTACCCGAATTTCCTCGTTGGCGGCGATGCGGGAAAACCCATCACCTGCATCACCCGCTCCCTGGAAATGGCCAGGAACTCTGGCAGCCGCGTCCTCTGGGTCACGCCGCAGGGTTTCAACTACGGCGACTTCGGGCGGGCGGGTCAACGCGGCCCGAACTACACCGAATTGCGCAACATGCACTACCAGTCCGTCCTTGCCGGCGCAAAGGGATTCGTGTGGTATGTCTATTGCGGCACCGAGTGCTATCCTGACATCATGGGGGGCATCGCATTTCTCCGCAGGGAAGCACAGCTGTTGGGCGAGCTCCACGACGCGGCGGGCCTCTTCCGCAAACTGCCGACCGCTTCCCCTGATGTGCTTCTGGCCGCATACGACACGGAAAAACGCCACTACGTGGTGGCCGTCAACGGCACCACCGCCGTCTGCAATGTGGACTTCCCTCTGCATGGCATGGCTTTCCATACAGTAGGGGAGGACGATGCCTTCACGGTCGCCAATGGAAGACTGCATGACCGACTGGACAAATACCAGGTGAAAATATATGTCACGGACAAGGCCCTCGCCCGCTCCTTCCGCGTGTCAGACCACACGCGCCTGATCGCGGAAAGCGCCAAGGCGCTGCACAAAAAGGGCAATATCGCCTACGTGCCGGCCAGCAATGCAAAAATCTCGCTCGACTTCACTCCACGCGGGAAGGGGCGCCCGTCGTGGCATCTTGCGGACGGGTCGGTGTCCCGTCCCATCACGCCGCCGCCGGGCCACAAAGGCGTGCTGACGGTCACCTTTGACTTCCCCAGGCAGCAACGCGCATCCCGTGCGCGGGTATATGGCCCTGGCGTAAAGGGCGCGGTGGTGGAGATCGAGCGGGACGGACAATGGGTCAAGGTGGGCACGGCGACGCCGATTCCCGCCAATGACGTCGTGAATGTGCTTTCACCTAACCTGACTGCCGTGGAGGCCACATGGCCCCTGGCCACCTTCACCAGAATACGTTTTGTCGAATTGGAGGCAAAAGCCATTGGGGAGATCGAAATATATGAATAGATTTTGCCCTTGTCTCCTGTTGCTGGCATTGTCCTTGTGCGGACTTGCCGCGAAGGATAGGCGGTTGCTTTTCCACTGCTCCTTTGACGAAGGGGATTTGAACGGCTTCGCCTGCTCGCCTGGCGACATGCTCAAGCCCAGGACAGGCAAGGCCGACCCGTCACAGGTGGCGCTGGTGGCGGCTGTCCATGGCAAAGGTCTGGAGCTGAAGGAAAAATGCAAGACAAAGTATGTCGTGGGCAACCCTGGCGCGCTGCAGGGGCTCAAGCCGCCCTTTACCATCGCCCTGTGGATGAAGAAGACCGCCGAGGCGCCAAAGCACGGCATTTGGCTTGCCACGATTTCAGACCAGAAGGAACCAGGCGGCTTCGAGTTGTGCTGGTTTTGGAGGCGCGCTGTGTTCCGATGGGGCAAGGGCGAGGATGAGAAGATCAGTTCCCCTGCAGGACTGCTGTTCCTAGACAAGTGGCATCACATCGCAATCGTCCATGACGGCACGACCATCACCCTCTATGTGGACGCCATTGCGGTGGCGCAAAAAAAAGACAACGGCGCATGCAGCCCATTGCCACAAGCCAAGCACAGGAAGTTCCGTCCGACCGTCGGCAACTATCCCTCGAATTTCAACGCCTATCAGCACGTCGGCATGCTTGATGACATCTATGTCTTTGCGACGGCCATGAACGCGGAGGAAATCACCAGCCTGGCCATCGGCCAGCGGATGCGGTAGGTCGTTTTTGCCGCCGCTTTTTCTCCCCCGCCACTTGACAACGACACGTTTCGCGTTAAAGTAGGCGAGGCCCGCGCGGCTTTCGCCCCGCGCACTCAACCGCCCCCGCACACAACACCCGCCCCGCAACAAAGAATCCATGGACATTCCCGACAGCCATCCCTGCGCGTTTCTGCGGCGGCTGCCGTGGCTGCGCGCGGCGACCGCCGCCGCGAGCGGGCTGCTGCTGGCGACCGCCTTCCCGCCGCTTGGCTGGTGGTGGATGGCCTTCGTCGCCATCACGCCGCTCCTGGCCCTGCCCGCGCCCAAGCGGTTCTGGGAACGGCTATTGGACGGCGCGCTCTTCGGCTACGCGTTCTGGGCGGCCTCGCTCCATTGGCTGAATACCGTCGGCTTCGGCGCGGGCTGGCTGCTCGCCGTCTATTGCGCGCTGTATTTCACGCTGTGGTTCCACTTCCACAGCGCGCTCCTGTGGAGCCAGAAGCCCCCGGAGGTCGTCGCCGAGGGCAAATCGCCCGCAAGCCACTTCCCCGGCGCCGGCACCACCCCCCTGTCGCCGATGCGCGCCCTCGCCGTGGTCGCGCTGGACGCGGCGGCCTGGTGCGCCCTAGAATGGGTGCGCGCATGGCTCTTCACCGGCTTCCCGTGGAACCAGCTCGGCGTCGCCTTTGCTGAACAACCCGTCCTGCGCCAGGGCGCCGACCTCGCCGGCCTCTACGGCCTCTCGTTCCTCGCCTGCTTCACCAACGCCGCCCTCGCCGACGCCGTCCAGGCCGCATGCGTCAAGCGCTTCCGCCGCCCCGCCTTCCCCGCCGCACTGGTGCTGCTCGCCGTCGTCGTCGCCTACGGGCACATCCGCCTCCATGCCGCGCGCCCGGCGGCGGGCACCCTCCGCATCCTCGCCGTCCAAGGCAACCTCCCCATCCGCCGCGCGTGGAGCCAGGCGGACTTCGACTTCGGCTGGCAGCGCTACGGCGAGGCCACCCGCGCGGCGCTCAGCGCCACCACGCCGCCGCCCGACTACGTCCTGTGGCCCGAGGGGGCCGTCCCCGCGCCCATCGTCTACACGCCGTATGCGGATCTGCTGCGGGGATTGCTGAAGGAGACGCGCGTGCCGATGCTGATCGGCGCCCTCGACCACCGCGTCAAGCCCGCCGCGCAGATTCCCGGACGCCGGCTTAACGATGCCGACTTCGCGGGCTTCAACTCCGCCTTCCTTCTGACCGCCGAGAGCCCGGTACTCCTCTCGCCCTTCGCCGACCGCGGCGACCACTACGACAAGGTGCACCTGGTGCCCTTTGGCGAGTTCGTGCCTTTCGGCGAGCAGTTCCCGTGGCTCCGCCGCACCATCGGCATGGGCCGCGACCTCACCCCCGGCCGCGACTACCACCTCTTCCACCTCGGCAGCGCCAGGACCGGCGTCAATATCTGCTTCGAGGACGCCTTCCCCGAGATCTCCCGGCGCTTCGCCCGCCAGGGCGCGCAGCTCCTCGTCACCATCACCGACGACGCCTGGTATCTCGACAGCTGCGGCTCCCGCCAGCACCGCAACCACGCCGTCTTCCGCGCCGTCGAGAACCGCCGCCCCCTCCTGCGCTCCGGAAACAACTCCGACACCTGCCTCATCGACGCCAACGGCACCGTCCACGACCCCATCGCCGCCCCCGACGGCTCCCCCTTCACCCACGGCACCCATCTCTACACCGTCCCCTACACCGCCCCCGACGCCCCGCTCACCCTCTACGCCCGCACCGGCAACGCCTTCGCGTGGCTCTCTGCCCTCGCCACCGCCGCCGCGCTCCTATATCTTGCCCGACGCTGGCAAAACCGCAAACAACGCCTCCTCGACGCCGCCCAGGCCGCCGCCAAAGCCTGACCCCGCCCGCAAGCGCCGCAGCCCCATGGTCCTGTGCCGAACCATTCCTGGCCCGGATTCCATCGCCCATTGGCCCGCCGGCTTTTCGCCGGCGGCACACAACCGCCGAAAATCCCACCCCGCGCAGATGCCTGGCGGGTTCTGTGCCGGGCCATTTCTTGGCCAGGATCCCATCGCGAATTGGCCCGCCGGCTTTTCGCCGGCGGCACACAACCGCCCAAAAGCCCACCCCGCGCAGATGCCTGGCGGGTTCTGTGCCGGGCCATTCTTGGCCAGGATCCGGCGGCCTCGCCGTGGCGGCTCGGTGAATGGGCGGCACTCGATTCCGGAGCCTTGGCTGCGCCCTGTGGCGGGCCTGATTGGGCACCGTATGCTCGGCGGACCGCCACGGCGAGGCCGCCGTGGCAACAACTTCGGGCATGAAAATGGCGGCGATTGCCGCCCCGTATGGGGAACCGAGCCGTGCCGAAGAAGCGCGGGCCCGATGTATGGGCGGCGTGTGCCGCGGGGCTTGCCCCGCGGGCCAATGTGCGCTGGC
>JAEEGL012928042.1_pt1 | contig 12228 bp, 9 predicted proteins | sample 9134231 | NCBI WGS metagenome assembly JAEEGL01 (sample SAMN16246548, study PRJNA631951) | gut metagenome | biome: gut microbiome; feature: rumen; material: fiber-attached | host: Bos | place: Iran: Karaj | collected 2018-10
CTGACATCCATCTTCAATGGGACGCATATCCTTTTCATACTTTTGATTGAAAAGATTCAGCTTTCCATGATTGGTGTAAACATGTCCGTGTCTTCCGTTTCTGGAAGGATATACGCAGTCAAAGAAATCAATTCCTCTTTCTACCCCCTCCAAAATATTTGCAGGAGTACCTACACCCATCAAATAGGTAGGCTTATCCTTGGGCAAATAGGGAACGGTCTCTTCCAAAACGTGATACATTTCTTCGTGGGTTTCCCCTACTGCAAGACCACCTACAGCATATCCATCCAAATCCATTTCAGAGATACGCTTTGCATTTTCAATACGGATATCATCATAAACCGCACCCTGATTAATACCAAAAAGCATTTGGTGAGGATTCACCGTATCTTCCAACGAATTCAAACGCTTCATTTCATCCTTGCATCGAACCAGCCAACGCTCTGTTCTTGCAACGGAATCTTCCACATAACGACGCTCTGCTTTTGCCGGAGGACACTCATCAAAGGCCATAGCAATGGTAGAGCCAAGATTTGACTGGATTTGCATACTTTCTTCCGGTCCCATGAAAATCTTTCTTCCGTCAATGTGGGAATGGAAGGAAACGCCCTCTTCTTTAATTTTACGAAGGCCTGCCAAAGAAAATACCTGGAATCCGCCGGAATCCGTAAGGATGGGTCTGTCCCAAACCATAAACTTGTGTAATCCGCCTAATTCCTTAATGGTTTTGTCTCCTGTACGAACATGAAGATGATAGGTGTTTGATAACTGGACCTGACATCCAATATCTTTTAAATCTTCTGTGGAAACAGCCCCCTTTATGGCAGCTACCGTTCCCACATTCATAAAGACCGGCGTCTGAATGGTGCCGTGAACGGTTTCCATTTCAGCTCGTTTCGCCCGGCCTTCTGTTTTCAATAATTTATACATATGCTACGAATAAAACTCCTTTAAAAAGCTTAATTGAGATGACATGTTTTCAATCATTTCATCCAACAACACAACGGCAGCCATAGATTCTACCACAACTACTGCACGAGGTACAATAATAGGATCATGTCTTCCGTGAATTTCAATGGATAGGTTTTCACCCTTTTCATTCACTGTCTCCTGAGGTTGGGAAATCGATGGGGTAGGTTTAAAAGCCGCACGGAACACAATATCAGATCCGTCGGAAATACCTCCTAACACGCCTCCAGAATGATTCGTCTTTTTCGTAATCTTTCCATCTTTAGAAACAAAGGCATCGTTATTTTCACTGCCTTTGGATTTTGATGCCAAAAATCCATCCCCAATTTCAAAGCCTTTCACCGCTCCAATGGATAGGATTCCCTGGGCAAGCTTTGCATCCAATTTTTCAAAAACCGGTTCTCCCACACCGGCAGGAACTCCGGAAATCACACATTCTACCACACCACCGGCAGAATCCTGATTGGAAATACATTCATCTAAAAAAGCTCTGGCCTTTTGAGCAGCTTTTGCATCCGGCATATATAAATCATTTTGAGAAATTTCGGCTTTATCAAAGGTGGAAATCTCAACCGGTCCTACAGATTTGGTGTAGGCACAAAGGGAAATTCCCATCTCTCCAAGGATCTTAGATGCTACCGCACCTGCTGCGACACGGCCAATGGTCTCCCTTCCAGAAGATCTGCCGCCACCTCGGTAATCACGGAATCCGTACTTTTCAAAGAAACCGAAATCCGCATGCCCCGGACGGAATTTGTCCATAATATTGGAGTAATCCTTTGAATGCTGATCTGCATTTTTGACCATCAAAGAAAGGGGAGTACCTGTGGTCTTCCCTTCAAATACTCCCGATAAAATCTCTACCAAATCCCCTTCTGCCCGAGCCGTAGTAAACTTTGACTGGCCGGGTTTTCTACGATTCAAAAAGATTTGGATATCTTCTTCACATAAAGGTAATCCGGCCGGAACACCGTCTATTACTACTCCAAGTGCTTTTCCATGAGATTCTCCCCATGTACTGATTTTAAAATGATTGCCAAAGACTGAGCCGGCCATATTTCCTCCTATGCTAACTTATGCAACTTGATACAATTCGGCTTTCCTACTGTAACAGGTGCCGTATTCATTAAACTGTATTTCTTGTCATGATGGGATTCAAAGGTACGAATCTCATCGGTATCGTGGTTCAACACAACATAGTGCTTATTATCCGGTAAAATCGCCAATGATTTCGGGAAATCTCCGGAAACAGGAACAGACTGTTCAATGGTAAGCTTTCCTGTCTTTTCATTTCGTTTCAAAATAACGACTTCATTTAAACCGTCAACAGAAGCATAAATAAACTTCTCATCTTCGGAAAGTGCCATGCTGGAACTTGCAGGTCCAAAACTATAGGTGTTTTCATCACAAAGCAAAACATCCTGAACCTTTTCAAATTCCGGATCATCATTTTCATCCGTAAATTTATAAACTTCAATGCTGTTGGCAAGTTCTGTCAAAACGTACATAAAACGTCCGTCAGATGAAAACCGAATAGAACGAGGTGCGGAATCTAACGCACAACGAACAATATCTACCAACTTCATCTTGCCCATGTTATAGTCAATCTTGTAAACCTTTACCTGGTTTAATCCGTAATCGGCAGCACAAAGATACTTTTCATCCGGTGTTAACTGTACACAACTTACCTTCGGATGATCCAATCTACGCTCTGTAGCGGAAATAGCCAATCCCTGATGGAAAATACCATCGGAAATTCCACGAATACTTCCATCTTTATTTAAACGCATCATGGTAACACGTCCATCGTGATACCCACCTACAAATAAGAATCGATTCAAAGAATCCACTTCAACATAGCAGCCTCTCATACCACCAATCCAGCACTGATTGATTTTTGTCAAATCACCATTTGCATCGATGGAAAAAGAAGCAACTCCCTCATCTGCTATGGAATATAAATACTTTCCGTCATGGGAAACACATACATAGGAAGGATTATTAATATAAGCTAAACTACGTTCCTTTAATTCCCCTGTTTTTGTGTCAATATCGTATACATAAATACCTTCACTGTTTTCATGAGTATAAGTACCGACATAAGCTACATACTTTTCATCACTCATTGTTCTTCCCTCCGTCTTAAGATGTCAAATTCTTCAAGCTCTATCCCTAAATCCACAAAAAGCATTTGTTTAGAGTGAGGACAGGATTCCATCTCCTCTCCTTCCTCGTTTTTAATACTTTTTACTTCTACTTCTATATTATCCCCGTTTGGCTTCATAACTTCAATAGTTTCTCCAACAGAAAATTTATTTTTTTGCTGGAAATAGCCATATCCGTCTTCATATTTCAACACCGTTCCCAAATAGGTATAACCTACAACATAGGTATTGTTATCGTAAATCTGAGTCTCGTAATTAGGCTTTCCGTAGAAAAATCCAGTTGTAAACTGACGATAGGTACAATCGGAAATCTGATCCAAATACCAAGGCATATTCTTTTCATACAAAGCAGGATCTTTTAAATAATCATCAATAGCCTTACGGTAAGTTCTTGCTACAGTTGCAACATAAAGAGCTGTCTTCATTCGACCTTCGATTTTAAAGGAATCAATACCTGCATCAATCATATCCGGCAAATGTTCAATCATACACAAATCCTTGGAATTGAAGATGTAAGTTCCTCTCTCATTTTCATATACCGGCAAATATTCTCCCGGACGTTTTTCCTCTACTACCGCATATTTCCAACGGCATGGATGGGTGCAGGCTCCATGGTTTGCATCCCTTCCCGTAAAGTAATTGGAAAGCAAGCATCTTCCGGAATAAGAAATGCACATTGCTCCATGAATAAAGGACTCAATTTCCATATCCTCAGGAATATGCTCACGAATCTCCTTAATTTCCTTTAATGACAACTCTCTGGCTGTTACCACTCTGGTAGCGCCAAGCTGTCTCCAAAAACGAAAGATTTCATAGTTTGTATTATTCGCCTGAGTAGATACGTGAATCTGAACGCTGGGGCAGTTTTCCTTTGCCAGCATAAACAGACCAGGGTCAGAAATTAAAACCGCATCCGGCTTTAATTCTTCCAATTCTTGGAAGTACTCCTTTGCCTCTTTCAAATCCTCGTTATGAGCAAAAATGTTGGCAGTCACATATACTTTTACACCGTGCTCGTGAGCAAAGCGAATTCCTTCAGCCATATCTTCTTTGGAAAAGTTCTTCGCCTTTTCTCTCAAGCTAAAAATCTCTCCACCGATATATACCGCGTCTGCTCCGTATACAACTGCTACTTTTAAAACTTCCAGGCTCCCAGCAGGAACCAACAACTCTAATTCTCTCATTCTCATTCCTCTAACTTTGTTTATAACTCAAACTGTAATTTATCCGTGATTGCGGCACTCGCCGTTTCATACTTGTTCCAGCTTAATAGTTCCGCTTCTAAGCTCGACGTTCGCCTCATAACGCTCGCTCCGCGCGTCTGCTCGGACATAAAGTCCTGCGCTGCGTGCTCGCCTGAGCTATTCGGCTCCGTCTTGCTAAGAGCTACACTCAATCGCTTGGAACAAGTATGATACGGTGATGTGCCGAAGCCACGTATAACATTCGTATCTAAAGCACATTGCAATTTCACATGTGTTCCAGCTTAATGGTTTCGCTTTTAAGTTGCGACATTCGGGTGGGTTATTATCTTAGGGTTTGCAACGTGGAGTGGCACTGATTTTCCGAGAGACACCGCGGAACTTTCGGAATATCCGTTGTACAGCCGTTAAGCTCACGACTTTAGGAGTGAGCACTACGGATGTTCAACTAGATGAAGAAAGTGAAGACGGTGCCGAGGAAAATTAGCTGCCATCCACATGCAAAGGTTTGACTATAAACCCACCCGACATGAAGTCGGATAAATTACAATTTATTTTACGACGCTGAGCAGCAATCCATCCCCTACGGAAAGAATCGCTGATGTAAACCGGGGATCATGGCACATATCATAAATGAAGTCCCGCATCCGCTTGTGGATGGTTCGATCCCGTCGTTCCACTGCAAACTTGGATTCCAACACATTTCCGTCAAATAAAACATTGTCACAGATAATGACACTTCCGGGTTTTAGGTGGGACAAAATCTTGTCGAAGTATACGGCATACTGTCCTTTTGCCGCATCAATAAACACCAAATCAAAATCCCCTTCCACGTCATCTAAACGAACCTGGGCATCCCCTTCCAAAAGGGTAATTCTCTCTTCAACGTTGGCACGCTTAAAATTCGCTTTGGCAATGGGTATTCTTGGCTCATAGTTTTCAATGGTAACAATGGACGCATCCGTATGCTTCGCCATTAAAATTGCGGAAAATCCCACCGCCGTTCCCACTTCCAGAATGCGCTTTGGTTTTAGCGTTTCCAACATAAAACGAAGATACCCCTGGGTATCTTTTCTTATAATAGGCACATCGGTTTCCAAGGCCTCTTTTTCTATCTCATTTAAAACATCATTGGAAAACTCGTATAAGCTCTCCTCATATACAAAAAATCTTAAAGGATCCATTCTTCACCTCGCCGGAAAAGTATACCATATTCCCCATAGAAAGACAAAAACTACCGTAGTGAGGAATTCTACGGTAGTTTCTGATGAGGGCTGTATTTGATCGGATTCAAATACATCTATTATAATGAAGAAAGAAATTTATCCTTTGACACCACCGGCAGTTACACCACCGACAATGTACTTAGATAACAAGAGATAAACAACGATTACAGGGAAGATAGAGAACGCAATTGTTACGTATACCTGCCCCATATCGAATTTTAAGAAATCCGCACTTCGTAACTGAGCAATCAAGATTGGCAAAGTCTTCTTTGCATCAGTCTTAATAACCAAAGCCGGTGTAAAGTAATTGTTCCAGCTGGTTACGAAAGTAAAGATTGCCTGTACTGCAATTGCAGGTTTCATCAATGGGATACAAATTCTGTTAAAGGTAAAGAATTCGTTTGCGCCATCGATTCTGGCTGCCTCAATCAAAGAAAGCGGTAAGGTTGATTCCATATACTGCTTCATATAGAAGAATACAATGGGTGCTGCAATAGAAGGTAAAAACAAAGCTGGCAAGCTGTCATCCAATCCAATGTCAGCAATCAATTTGATAAATCCAAGTGCAGTAACCTGAGTAGGAATCATCATTACTGCAAGAATAAAAGTGTAAGCAAATTTCTTTAACTTAAAATCATATACATGAATTGCATATGCTGTCATAGTTGAAAAATAAGTACAAAGCACAGCAGAAACCACTGATACAATTACTGAGTTTTTCATACCTGACAAGATTGGTAAGGTTCCCTTCATTACATTTTGGAAGTTTTCTACCAAATGTGTACTGGGCAATACCGAAAATCCACGGGTTAATTCTCCATTAGAACGGGTGGAGTTAATAAACAGGATATAAAACCAAATCAAACACATTACTGTGATAAGTGCTAATACCACATAAGAAATAGCTCTTCTGAGATGAACATTCATACCCTTACTAGCTTTTAAATTTGTCTGTTCCATTATCTCTTGGCTCCTTTCTCGTATCCCATAGCTTTGAAAATTACAACACTAAGTATACCTGTGATGATAAATAAGAGAACGGATAACGCACCACCCATACCGTAGTTCTTAGAGAACAAGTGCTGGTTCAAGTACATAATCAATGTCATGGATGAACCAATTGGATCTCCTGAACCACCGGTCAAAATCTGAGGTACATCGAACATCTGTAAACCACCAATCAAGGATGTAATCATTACATACAATAAAATGGGTTTTAACAGCGGTAATGTAATTCGATAGAAAATCTGAGTTGCATTTGCACCATCTACTTCTGCCGCTTCGTAAAATGATGTATCGATACCAAGCATACCGGCCAGTAACAAAATCGTTGTATTTCCGAACCACATTACGAAGTTCATAAATGCGATTAAGATTCGCGTTGACCAAACATGATTAAAGAAGTTATAGGACTCTTTTAAGATTCCTGAGCTAACCAAGATACTGTTGATGGGGCCTACTGTTGAGAACAATGTAAAGAACAACATTGAAAAAGCAGAGGCCATAATCAGGTTGGGTAAGTAAATAACTGTCTTAAAGAATCTCTGTCCCTTCAAACGAAGTGAGGGATCAGAAAACCAGGCGGCCAGTAACAAAGAGAAAATAATCTGTGGTACAAACCCCATTACCCACATAATCATTGTGTTCTTTGTATAAGTCAAAAGCTTTCCTGATTCCAATAATGCTTTATAGTTTTCAAGTCCAATGAAGTTTGGTCCAACCTGGGTCAAACCATCACGATAGTTTTCAAAAAAACTGTTGTAGATTGTAGTGAACAGCGGAATTAACTGAAAAATGACGTAAGCCACTACAAAAGGAATCAAGAAGATATAACCCCATCGATTGTATTTAATGACGGCATTATTCTTAGATTTGTTCATTCGTATTTCCTCCAAAATATTTTTTCTTATACCCTTGGGCATTCATAAAGCAAAACCCCCAATGTCTTTTACCTTATGAATGCCCGCCCGACTTAAGCCAGACGGGCACTCGTATAAGAATGATAAATTCTAATAATTAGTGTGATAATGCAGGATATGTTGTTTCAACATCGCTGTAGAACTTCTCTAATGCTTCTTCATATGTAGCATTTCCATCGAAGTAGTTCTTCATAGCCTGCTGGAATTTCTCTGTACATCCCTGATCATAAGATGAGATGTTAGAAAGGTCTACTGTCTTAATACCTTCACAGAAAATAGGGTTAGGATTCTGTCCGCCAAGGATATCTGACTTGTAAGACTCATCGTTAGCAAACTGCTCCATAACCTTAGAGTTATTTGCAAAGTCATCATCATCGTTAACGATTTCTGTAAGAACAGTTTCATCTGTTGTCATGGTCTTCATGATATCTGCTACTAAGTCAGCATTATCTGTTCCTGTAGCACCACAGATCCATGTACCACCCCAGAAGAATGACTGAGGTCCTACACAAAGTCCCCAACGTCCTGAGTTAGCAACAGAACCTTCTTCATCAGCTGCCATACAGAAGTTAAACAACCAAGCAGGTCCAAAGTAACCAAAAGTCTTTCCTTCAGGATAGAATCCGGTCTTCCATGCATCAGACCACAAATCTTCAGTAGTTGTTTCACCAGCATCTACCATCTCTTTTGACATATCAACCCATTTCTTGATGTTGTCATCAATCTGGATCTTCTTGTCAGCGTCAACCCAAGGTTTAGAAACATTGTTAGAGAATACACGGTAAGAATCGTTAACTGTAGATGTCATCTTGTAACCAGCAGCTTTCATCTTATTAGCTGTTTCAAGATAGGTATCCCAATCCTTAACTGCTTCCTGAACTTCTGCAGGATCTTCTGTTCCAAGAACTTCTAAAGCAATATCTCTGTTATAAATGAAACCACCGGGGCATCCCTGCCAAGAAAGGCCTTTTAATACTCCATTAGAATCAGTCATAACGTCTTTGGTGTACTGATACTGATCAGCGATATCAGCATCTGTAATGCCCAAATCAGAAACGCTCATTGTAGCATCAGCATCTACATATTTAAGAGCGTAGTCAGCTTCTACCAAGAATAAGTCAACCTTATCATCAGCTGCTGCATCTTCCTGTCCCAAAAGTGCTTCATCCAAAGCATTCTGGTAAGCGTTGTCCTTAGAAGGTGTGATGTGCCATACAACCTTAACATCACCAATCTTACCTTCTACAGTACCCTGAACATCTCCGTCGTCATTTTCTTCCAAATCAGAACTTGTTTCAGAGTAATCTGCATAGTGATCTGTAATACGGCTCTTAAACTCTTCATTCCAGCAGTAGATGTTAAGAACCTGTCCCTCACTGGATACTGCTGCGCCATCTGATGATGATGAAGATGATGATGAGTCACCAGCTCCGCCGCATGCAGCAAGTCCAAAGACCATTGTTGCTGCAAGTGCAAGACTTGCAATTGCTTTCATTCGCTTCATTTCTTCTCCTCCTTAAAGCTTCACTAAACTGTATTATGAACGAGTCCACACACACTCGTCATAATCAAAAACTAATCCCCCAAAGTTGCAACGGATTTACCTTCCATAATCTCGCCGGTTATGAAAATCTGTTCTGCGATGCAACTCTTAGGCTGTTCGATGGTTTCTATTAATTTCTTAGCAGAAACCCTTCCAATCTCTGCAGCGTTCTGTCGGTAGGTTGTTAACCTGGGACGTAACACCTGAGATAAAAGCACCCCATCATATCCTGCGACGCTTACGTCGTCCGGTATAGAAAGGCCAAGTTTTTCCAGTGCATTCATGCCACCAATATAAGAAAAATCATCCGGATACATAATTGCTGTTGGAGGAACATCCAAAGCCATCAACTTTTTCGTTGCATCACTGGATTTTTTCGGATCATGGTATCTTGCTTCGATCACATATTCATCCGGAATCGAAATGTTTGATTCTTCCAGCGCTTTGTAAAATCCCTTCAAACGTTTATTGGTAACTGAAGTTTTTTCCCCGTGTACAAAAGCAATTCGTTTGTGTCCTTTATTAATGAAGTATTTCGTTAAGGAATATCCACCGTCAATGTTGTCGGAAAGGATACTGCTTCGTTCGTTTACTACATAATCAATAAGAACAATTGGAACGGAACTGTTAATCAGTTCTTGCATTTCTGGGGAAGAAAATTCCTCCGATACCATTAACACTCCATCACATCTTCTGTATCTGCAATGTTCCAGGTAGGAACCAAAGCCAATTACATCTGATATAAAGGTAATGTCATAACCATTTTTTTCAGCTTCTTCTTTTGCACTGTCCAAGACAGCTGAAAAGTATTCATGGGCCAAACCAGACCCTGTACTATCCTTGTAAACAACTCCTATATTATGAGAAGTATTCGTTTTCAACTGCCTCGCTGCTGCGTTTGGCATATACCTTAGCTCTTCTGCACAGCGTCGAACCAGTTCTTTCGTCTCCTCGCTAACATCAGGATAATCATTCAAAGCTTTACTTACGGTAGCCGGCGAAACTCCGCAAGCCTTTGAAATTTCTTTAATTGTAGCCATTTAAACCGCCTTCCTCGAAGGTTTCGAACTCGTTTTCGTAGTTTTATTCTAAATCGTTTTCGTTGTGTTGTAAATGGTTTAATATTCACATTTTGAATTTGCATTTTTTGTGCATGTTAAACAGTTTCGTAGTTTTCGTGATTTCCCATGTTTACATTTTAAACAAATACTTCTATAATTATGAAAACCATTCCGAAATCGTATTCGTAAATGTTGTTTTTCGTAACAATACATTATTTAATTAGGAGGTTCCAATAATGAAATATGGATATTTCGATGATGATGCCAAGGAATACGTCATCACCACCCCGAGAACTCCCCTTCCCTGGATTAATTATCTAGGCTCCCAGGAATTCTTCGGACTCTTTTCAAATACTGCCGGAGGCTATGACTTCTATAAAGATGCAAAGCTTCTTCGTTTAACTCGTTATCGTTATAACAATTCACCTTACGATTGTGGCGGTCGCTACTATTATATTAAGGATGGAAATACTGTTTGGAATCCAGGATGGCAACCTGTACAAACAGAATTGGATTCTTACTCATGTAGACACGGTCTTGGCTATTCCGTGATCACAGGTGAGAAAAAAGGACTTCAGGCAAAGCTTTTAGCATTTGTTCCTATTAATGATAATTGTGAAATTAATCAGATCACCCTAAAGAATAATACCAACGACGTAAAAGATATTGATTTGTTCAGTTATATTGAGTTTTGTCTTTGGAATGCCGAAGACGACTCTACAAACTTCCAAAGAAACTTCTCCACTGGTGAAGTTGAAGTAATCGGAAGTACGATTTACCACAAAACAGAATACAGAGAACGTCGTCGTCATTACGCTGTTTACTCTGTAAATAAGGAAGTGGAAGGTTTTGACACTTCAAGAGACGAATTTGTAGGTCTTTATAACGGTGCTGCTCATCCTCAGGTTGTTTTTGAAGGAAAGAGCCACAACTCTCACTGCCATGGCTGGGCTCCTATCGGAAGCCACCATTTAAAGGTTCATTTGAACCCCGGTGAAGAAGAAACCTTCATATTTGTATTAGGATACGTTGAAAATCCCAAGGATGAGAAATTCGAAGCTCCCAACGTCATCAACAAAAAGCCCGCTCTTGCTATGTTGGAAAAATACAACACCGAAGCAAAAGTTGATTCTGCTTTTTCTGCTTTAAAAGGCTATTGGGAAGAGCTTCTTTCTACTTATCGTTTAAATTCTTCCGACGAGAAATTAAATCGTTTGGTAAACATTTGGAACCAGTATCAATGCATGGTTACCTTTAATATGAGCCGTTCTGCAAGTTATTTTGAAAGTGGAATGGGCCGAGGCATGGGATTTAGAGATTCCTGCCAGGATTTGTTAGGATTTGTTCACTTAATTCCGGAACGTGCCAGAGATCGAATCATCGATATTGCAAATACTCAGTTTGAAGACGGAAGCACTTACCACCAGTATCAGCCCCTTACGAAAAAGGGAAATGCCGCCATCGGTGGTGGTTTCAACGACGATCCTATTTGGTTGATTGCCGGAACCTGCGCTTACATCCGCGAAACCGGTGACTACTCTATCTTGGATGAAAAATGTACCTTTGACAGTGACGAAACAAACACTGCTACTCTATTGGAACATTTAGATCGAAGCTTCAATTACACTGCTACTCATAAAGGTCCTCACGATCTTCCTTTGATTGGTCGTGCAGACTGGAATGACTGCTTAAACTTAAACTGCTTCTCCGAAGAACCGGGAGAAAGCTTCCAGATTACCGGTCCCAGTGAAGGACCTGTAGCTGAATCCGTATTTATTGCAGGTATTTTTGTAAAATACGGTAAGGAATATGCTGATTTGTTAGCGCACATCGGTAAAGATGACCGTGCAAAAGAAGTATTGGCTGAAACAGAAGCAATGACAAAGGCCGTCGAAAAAGACGGTTGGGACGGCGAATGGTTCGTTCGTGCTTACGATGCTTACTCCAACCCTGTTGGTTCCAAATCCTGCGAAGAAGGACAGATTTACATTGAGCCCCAGGGAATGTGCGTTATGGCCGGCATCGGTGTAGAAAACGGAAAAGCCAACCAGGCATTAAAGTCTGTGGAAGAACGTTTGGATTCCAAATACGGTATCGTATTGTTGCAGCCCGCTTACACCAAATATCACGTTGAATTAGGTGA
>JAEEGL015518490.1_pt1 | contig 12228 bp, 9 predicted proteins | sample 9134231 | NCBI WGS metagenome assembly JAEEGL01 (sample SAMN16246548, study PRJNA631951) | gut metagenome | biome: gut microbiome; feature: rumen; material: fiber-attached | host: Bos | place: Iran: Karaj | collected 2018-10
CTGCGGGTTCGTGGCCATCGAGCCCAACACCGGCTATGTCCGGGCCTACATCGGAGGGCCCAACTACCGCTACTTCAAGTATGACAACGTCCGCCAGGGCAAGCGCCAGGTGGGCTCCACCATCAAGCCCTTCCTTTATACCCTCGCGATGCAGGAAGGGATGACCCCCTGCGACCGGGTCGTCAACCTGGCCCAGACCTTCGTGCTCGACAACGGCACGGTCTGGACTCCGCGCAGTACCGACAGGGCCGAATGGATCGGCCGTACGGTCACGCTCCGCTGGGGTCTGGCCAACAGTTCCAACAACATCTCGGCCTTCCTGATGAAGGAGCTCGGTCCGGCCGCACTCGTGCGGATGATCCACCAGATGGGCGTCCAGACGCACCTGGAGGAGGTCTACTCGCTCTGCGTCGGCTCGGCCGAGGTCCCCGTGTTCGACATGGTGGCCGCATACAACACCTTCCCTTCCCACGGCACCTACGTCACACCCCAGTACGTCTACCGCATCACCGACAGCGACGGCCGCACGATCGACGAGTTCAGCAACCAGAAGCGCGATGCAATCTCCGAGCAGACGGCCTACCTGATGGTCGAGCTGATGCGCGGGGTGGTCAACGAGGGCACGGGCAACCGCCTGCGCAGCGTCTACAAGCTGCTCGGCGAGATAGCCGGCAAGACCGGCACCACCAACGACAACTCCGACGGCTGGTTTATCGGCTACACGCCCAACATCACGGCCGGCGTGTGGGTGGGCGGCGAGGACCGCCAGGTCCACTTCAACTCCACCTCGCTGGGTCAGGGCGCCAACGCCTCTCTGCCAATCTGGGGCATCTGGATGAAGAAGTGCCTCGCGGACCCGACCATCGGCTGGTCGATGGAAGGCGACCACTTCCTGCCGCCCAGCGGCGGAGCGCTGCAATTCAACTGCGCCACGGACGGCATCCTGCTCGGCGGCTACGGCGACGACTATGTCGGGGCGGAGGGCGCCACGGGCAAGCGCAACGAAGAAGAGGAATACTATTTCAACTAGCATATGAGCAAGTACAAGACCATTGCCGTGATCTACGGCAGCGACTCCTCCGAGTGGGAGGTCTCCTGCCGCAGCGGCGAATTCGTGGCCTCCCGCATCGACGGCAACGAGTATGATGTCTACGAAATCTTCGCCCGCTTCGGCAAGTGGCAGCTCGCCGCCGTCCGCAAGCGCAATGCGATGCGCGTCACCTTCCCCGAGGAGGCGCGTCCGGAGGTGGACAAGACGGATTTCTCCGTGCGGGTCCTAGGCGAGCACGTCAAGTTCGACTTCGCCTACATCGTCCAGCACGGCGCCCCCGGCGAGACCGGCCAGATGGAGGGTTATCTCGAGATGCTCGGCATCCCCTGCAGCACCTGTGACTCGAGCGTGTGCTCGATCGTCTTCGACAAATACGCCTGCAAGTGCTACATCCGGGACCTGGGGCTTGCCAAATGCGCCCCGGACGTGTATGTCCGCCACGGAATGGACCACGCTGAGGTGGACGCCCAAGTGGCCGCCAAGCTGCAGTTCCCCGTGTTCGTGAAGCCCACCCAGGGCGGCTCGAGCTTCGGGGTCACGCGCGTGAGCCGCCGCGAGGAGCTCGGACATGCCATCCAGTATGCCTTCTCCGAGAACCATACGGTGCTGATCGAGCAGGGCATCACCGGGCGAGAGCTCACCTGCGCGGCATATTTCGACGGCGAGAAGGTCGCCACGCTCCCCCTGATTGAGATCGTCTCCGAGAACGAGTATTTCGACTACGACGCCAAGTACAACGGCCACAGCCAGGAAATCTGCCCCGCCCCCGTCTCCGACGAGGTCCGCGAGCTGGTGCAGAGCACCACGGCCCGGATCTACTTCCGCCTGGGCTGCAAGGGCGTGGTCCGGATGGACTACATCCTCGCCGAGGACGGCCTGTACTTCCTGGAGATCAACACCATCCCCGGGATGACCAGCGCCTCGCTCGTGCCCCGGATGGTCCGCACGGCAGGCCTCGACATGACGGCCTTCCTGTCCACCCTGATCGAGAATTCTTAGTGCTGCTCGCCGACTTCATCCGCGAGGGCGTCCGACGCCTCGAGACCCTGTACCCTTCGCCTGAGGCGAGGGGTATGGTTTTGATGCTCTGCGAGGAGAAGCTGGGCACGAAGAGCTACACCCACGTCATCGAGCCGCAGACGACCGTCCCGGCGGAGCGCGAAGCGGAGCTGCTGGACGACCTGCGGCGGCTCTGCGGGGGCGAGCCCATTCAATACGTGCTGGGCTTCGCGGAGTTCTGCGAGCACCGCTTCGCCGTGGGGCCCGGCGTGCTGGTCCCCCGTCCCGAGACGGAGCTGCTGGTGGCCGCCGGGGTCGGTGCGCTGCGGGAGATGGACCTCGACCGCGCGCCGCGCGTGCTCGACCTGTGTACCGGCTCGGGCTGCATCGCCTGGTCCGTCGCGCTGGAGATCACGGACGCGCAGGTGGTCGGCGTCGACCTGTCGGAGACAGCCCTGCAATACGCTGTCAATCAGTTTCCTGCTGCCGGCGGCGGAAAAGCGGAGCGGAAATTGGTTTTTCGGCAAACCTGTCCGAAAAATAATTTCCGGCCGCCCGTCTGGAAGACTTCCGCCGCCGGCAGTGATGATTCGGACGCCGAGTTCCCTTTATTTGTACAGGCCGACGTGCTGGACACGGAGCAGGATTTCCCGTACGGACCGTTCGACCTGATCGTCAGCAATCCGCCCTATGTGCGCGAGAGCGAGAGGGCGCTGATGCGCCCCAACGTGCTGGACTACGAGCCGGCCCTGGCCCTCTTCGTGCCGGACGACGACCCGCTGCGCTTCTACCGCGCCATCGCCCGCTGGGCGCAGCGCTTCCTGCGGCCGGGCGGGGTCGGACTCGTGGAGATCAACGAGTCGCTCGGCGAAGAAACGGCCGCCGTCTTCCGGGACGCAGGCTTCAAAAACGTACGAATACACCGCGATTTCTTCCGGAAAGACCGCTTTATCCGTTTTGAGGGGTAGCGGATAACGCCCTGACAGAAAGCTTCTTACATAGCTCGTTCCGAATTAAACGTTTTTCGCAGGGATAAAACGCTTAATTCTTCGTCACTTTGCAGCGGACCCAAAACCGATGCAAAATGAGAACCGTGAAACTTCTCCTCCCGGGCCTGATCCTGGCCCTTGTCCTCGCCTCCTGCGACAGCCGGAGGGACCTGCTGGACACCACCGACCCCGGGCTATTCTCCCTGTCCGACGTGGCCCGGATGCTCTCCGAACTCCCCTTGGAGACGGAGCATCTTGCCGAAGTCCACGACGCCGTCAGCGCCTCCTCCGGCAACGGCTACGACGAGGAATACCTCCTGTCCGACCTCTTCAACGCGCCGGGCGCCGGCGTCGGTGACGCGGCCGGCACCACCAAGGCCGGCCGCTATGCGCGCCCCCTGCGCGACCTGTTCGCCGATTACCTGGCGGGACACTACGGCACCAAGGCCGGCGCCGCCGACGTGGAGCGCTACATCAATGCGCTGAGCGCTTCGGACATGCAGATTTACTGGCCCTTCTCCGAGGACTGGGACGGGCAGAGCCCGCCCGTCATCACCTACGATCCGGGGTTCGGCGCCGAATCCAACTTCGGCTACGAGATCCGCTTCGATGCGGACGGGGCCCACGTCGTGGACTCGCTGCTGGTCACGGAGACGCTGGCCAAGCACCGCCCCGTGTGGGTCATCAACCGCAACGACGATGCCGCCTACACCCCGCTGGAGTTCTTCACCCGCTCGGTCGCGCCCGGCACCAAGGCGGGCAAGGACAAAGCCACCAGCCAGGAATACATACTCAGTATCAAGGACTTCAAGATGCTGCGCAACTACGATTCGTGGTTCGCCGGCGCTTCGGAATTCTTCATCAAGATCGGCGCCGTGGACGGATTCAAGGCCACCAAGGAGGAGGACCTGCGCAACTACACCCCGACGGTCACGGACTTCATGATCGTGGTGCGCCGCAAGCAGGTCCGCCTGAAGGTCCCCTTCAACGCCATCCTGCTGACGGATTTCACGGACCAAATGGAGAAGGTTGCCTTCCTGGTCACGGAGGACGACGGCGGGACCACCACCAGCTGGAAGACCAGCGCCGTGGTCAAGTACAATTCCAAATCCTACGGCTTCGAAGTCGAACTCCCCTACAAAGACAAGGACGACATCGTCTGGCGCGGCCAGCTCACGCGCAACTTTTTCCAAGAACTTTTCGACCGGAAAAACGCCACCCTCACCGGCCGCTTCGGGGACGTTGAGATCACCTTCTCGCTGGAATGAAAAGGCCGTGATCCGCCTGCAGGGCGGCTAGGCGGCGGTGACGGTCATCTCGCAGGCGGCGCAATCAAAGTGCAGGGCCAGGCGGCGGCCGTTGTTGAGCAAATAAAGGTCCTTGGGGGGCTTGGCGCCCTGGTATCTCGGGCAGAGACCCAGCTCGTACCGGACGCAGTATTTCGAACGCATCAGGGCCGCATCCCGGCCGAGAGCGGCCGGACCGCCGGACGGGGTTCCGGCGTCTGCCGGCCAGGCGCAGAGGCCGGCGGCGAGCGGGATGGTGCGGCAGGGCAGCGCGTCGATGTCCTCCGCCACGAGCCGGCGGATGCCGTTGATGGTGGAGGCGGACAGGAGCGGGAGCCGTCCCCCGGCGGTCTCGATCCGCATCTCATCCACGGAGAAGCTGTAGGTGCCGCTGCGCTTGGCGAGCTGCTCGCGCAGCATCGCCTCCGCGCGCTCGCGGTTCTCGGCCGTCTCCACGTCGGTGTGGAAGGGGCTGAGCACCTCGCGGCCGTCCTGCGTGCGGGCGCGCACCTCGAGGACATAGCTGCCGTGGACGCGCACGGACAGGCTCACCGGGATCTCCCGGCGGCAGGCCTGCGTCTCCAGCACCTTCTCGAAAGCGGCGTTGACGTTGCGATAAAGCGTCATCCCCTCCCGCAGGTCGGGGACATCCTTGCAGCTGACCTGCAGGCCCTCGCAGACGTCCCCGCGGAAGCCCACGATGCCCTCGGCGGTGGTGAAGGCGAAGCCGTCGCCGTTGCGCAGCTGCAGGCCGCCCCGCAGCGGGCGCACGCTGAACTGCATCGTGCGGCCGCCCGTGCGGCGGATCCGCTGGACCATCCCGACGGCCTCGCCCATCGACTTGGGCGCGTCCATCGAGGACCAGCGCCCGCGCCGGCCGTCCAGGAACAGCTCCGTGTAGCCGCGGTTGAAGGTCTTGGCGGTGTCCGGGACGAATCCCCCGCTCACCCGCCCGAACGAGGCGCGGCAGTAGCGGTCGGGATATTTGGCCACCAGCGCATCCAGCGCCAGGGAATAGTCCCGGACCACGTTTTTGACATAGGAGGCGTTCTTGAGCCGCCCCTCGACCTTGAAGGAGGAGACGCCGGCGTCCGCCAGCTCCTCCAGCCGGGCCTTGAGATTGAAGTCCTTCAGGGACAGGACCGCTTTGTTATGCAACAGCACGCGGCCCGCGCCGTCCACAAGGTCATAGAGCGAGCGGCAGGCCTGGATGCACTCGCCGCGGTCGGCGCTGCGCCCGTCGATGTACTCCGACAGCCGGCAGTCGCCGCTGTAGCACACGCAGAGCGCCCCGTGGACGAAGAACTCCACCTCGCAGCGCACGGCGGCGCAGATCTCCCGGATGGTCTCCAGGGAGAGCTCGCGCTCCAGGATGATGCGCGCGCAGCCCAGCGACTCGAAGTACCGGGCGCGCGCCACGTCGCGGATGGCACACTGGGTCGAGGCGTGCAGGGGCACGGTGATGTCTTCCCACGCGGCGATGCGCGGCTCGCGGATGATGAAGGCATCCGCGCCCGCCGCCTGCGCCCGCAGCATCTGCGCGTGCGCTTCCGCCTCCTCCCCATCGCGCCACAACGTGTTGAAAGTGACGAAGATCCGCGCTCCGAAACGGTGCGCATACGCGCAGAGTTCGGCGATGTCTTCGAAGGAGTTGCCGGCGGCCTTGCGGGCGCCGAAATCCGGACCCGCGATATAAACGGCATCGGCACCGCAGTCGATGGCTGCGATGCCGATGGTCTTGTCCCTGGCGGGGGCCAGCAACTCGAGCGCCTGCATTACTTCAGGGCGTCAAGCATCTTCTTGGCCTCGGCGCCGTAGCGGGCGTCCGAGGAGGCCTTGGTGTAGAACTCCTTGGCCTTGGCGTTGTTCTTGGCCTGCTGGTAGAGGGCACCCACCGTGAAGGCGATGGCGCCGGCGTTGCTGGCGGTCGGAGCGGCCTCCAGGTACTTCTCGAAGTACTTGATGGCGTCGGCATTCTTGCCGGCGGCCTGGGAGGCCTGGCCGGCGACCTGCCATGCCTGGGCATTCTCGGTATAGTCGTTGACCTTGGCGGCGGCGGCCACGGCGTCAGCATACTTCTTCTCCTTCAGGGAAGCGGCGGCCTCCTTGAGGAGGATGTTGCCGATCTGCTTCTTGGCGGTGGCTTCCTGGCCGTTGGCGGCGGCCTGCTCGAAAGCGGCCTTGGCTTCCTCCAGTTTGTTGGCAGCGTTGTACGCGACACCCAGACGGAGAGCGGCGGCACCGTTGGTCGGGTCCGCGTCCACAATCTCCTTGTAGGCGGCGATGGCGCCGTCATAGTCCTTGGCGTTCAGCAGACTGGTGGCCTTGGACATCTTGACCTGCGGGAGCAGGGATCCGGCCTCGCTGAGGGCATCGAGGGCCTCGTACTTCTCGGCCAGCTCGGAAGCCTCCTTCAGGGCGGCGACGGCCTCGTCGAACTTCGAAGCCTTCACCAGGTCCTTGGCGATGGAGAGCTTGAGGTTCGGGATGATATTCTTGCAGTTCGCCACGACTTCCTGGCCTTCTTCGCCCAGGGCGGTGGCAAGCGTGAGTGCCTGTTCGAAAGACTTGAGCGCTCCCTCCTTGTCGGTGGCGATGGCGGCGGCACCGGCATTGTAGACTTCGGTCACCGCGGCCAGGTCCTGCGCGAAGGCGGAACCGAGGGCGACTACGAGAGCTGCGAATGTTGCGACTAATTTTTTCATACTAACTTATCGTTTTTTGGTTTTAATCGGCGTGATTGCAAATGTAAGCATTTTCTTTTTTACTTTTGCAAAAGCGATGCGGAACTTCACCAAGCATATATCGTGCCTAACCGGCCTGCTGCTCACTGTATTTATGATGCAGGGGCAGGATCTTCCGTCCCTCGGGGTCGCCCGGGAGATCCGCCGGGCCACGCTCCCGGACGGCATCCAGGTCTACCTGGTGACCAATCCGGCCCAGAAGGGCTTCGCCGATTTCGCGCTGGTCCAGCGCGGCGTGCGGGACGAAGGCCAGGCCCGCGACGCGCTGCAGGAACTGCCGCATTTCGGGCGCCGCAAACCTTATAAGTTTCTGGCAGAGAACGGTGTAGGCTACGCCGAGGAGGGCTTCGTCTCCCTGCCCGCCGATGCCGCGCTATATGCCTTCCGCAATGTCCCCACCTACCGGGAGAGCGTCGCCGACTCGACCCTGCTGATGCTCTTCGACATCGCTTCCACCTACCGCAAGCCGCAGGCCGTCATCGTCTGCGGCGACATCGACGCGGGCCGCATCCAGGAGCGGATGGGACTCCTGTCGATGATGGTGCCGACCCTGGAAAACAATTTTAAGGGACTGAACTACCGGTGGAATCCCCGGGACTCGGTCTCGCTGCTGGTGAGTCTCAATACCACGCAGGACGTGGCCGCCGTCAACGCCATCTTCAGCACGGAGCGGCTGCCCAAGGAGGTGATGGACTCGCCCCAGCCGCTCATCGCCGACGCCTATGCCAAGCAGCTCGGCCAGGTCGTCCGCAAGCGCGTGGAGCGCAGCTTCCGCGCGGCGGGCATCCCGCTGGCGGACTTCCGCTACCGCTATCTGGACAGCGCGCAGGGGCCTGACGACGAGCGGCATTCCGTCACGGTCTACACCTCCGCCGCCCGGCTGGACGCCGCCACGCGCGGCCTGGCGGCCGTGCTGTCCAGCCTCAAGCGCGAGGGCGCCGGGGCCGAGGAGTACCAGGACACCAAGGAGCGCCTGGTCTCGGAGGCCAAGCGCCAGCGGGGCGGACGCAAGCTCTCCAATGCGGAGTACCTGGACAAGTGCGTAGCCAACTACCTCTACGGGGCCAACCTTGCCTCCGAGGCCACGCTGAGCAGTTTCATCGTGAGCCGCCGCCTGTCCGACGAGCGGGAGCTGGGGCTGTTCAACGGCTTCGCCACCGCCCTGCTCGACTCCGCCCGCAACCTCACCCTGCGCTTCGACGTCCCCGACCGGGGCCTGGGCCGCCGCGGCCTGCTGCGCTCGTTCAACAGCGGCTGGGCCCTCCGGACCCCCGCTGAGCCCTACAAAACGGATTTCGGCGACACGCTGAGCCTCTACCAGCCCAAGGCCAAGGTCCGCCTGCGCGGGGATGCCGCGGAGCCCATCTCGGGCGGACGGCTCTGGACCTTCTCCAACGGCCTCAAGGTCATCTACAAGAAGATGTCCGCCGGCCAGGGCGAGTTCCGCTACGCCCTGCTGCTGCGCGGCGGCGTGGCGGAAGTGCCCGGCCTGCAGGCCGGCGAAGGCGCCTTCGTGGGCGACATGCTCGCCCTGAGCGAGGTCGCCGGGCTGAACGGCGCGGACTTCCACCAGATGCTCGAGGCCAACGGCATCACGATGTCGGAGACCGCCACGCTCTCCGACCTGCGGATCACCGGCCTCGCCCCCAAGTCCAAGCTCCCCCTGCTGATGCGCGCGCTCCTGTCGGTCTCCGACGCGCGGCATCCCGACAAGGCCGCCTTCGACTACTACAAGGCCGGCGAAGCCCTTCGGATCGACATGGAGGCGCTCTCGCCCAGGGACGTAAATTCGCTGATGGACAGCATCATCCGGCCCAACTACTTCTATACGTCCCGCAAGGATATCTCCCGGCTGCGGGACGACCTCCCGCAGCGCGCCGAGCAGTATTTCGCCTCGGTCTTCGACAAGGTGGGCGACGGGGTCCTCGTCTTCGCGGGCGACCTCGACGAGGAGGTCCTCAAGAAGGAGCTCTGCCGCACGCTCGGCGACTTCCGCACGCAGAAGCGCTACTCACAGCGACCGCGCGTGGACAGCCCCTTCGCCTCGGGCTCCACGACGCGCACCGCCGACTCCGCGCCGGGCGCGGTGGGGGGCGGCGAGATCGGCGTCAACGTGGCCCTGTCCGCCTCCATCCCCTTCAACATGGAAAACTATATGTCCTTCCAGGTGGCCTGCGCCGCCATCCGCAAGCAGCTCACGGACGTGCTGGCCGACCAGGGCGCCTATGCGGAACTGTCCGAGCGGATGGAGCTCTTCCCCGCCGAGCGGCTCTCGCTCTACATCAACTGCCGGCCCTGCCGCGAGAGCGGCCTGCCGGCCGGCGTGGTCCCCGCCGAGCCGCTCGCACTGCTCGACGCCATCCGCCAGGTGACCCGCCGGCTGGACGGCCTGCAGGTCCCCGAGGCCGACCTCAAGGCCTACAAAGAGCTGCTCCTCAAGCAGATGGACAGCCGGATGGAGGACCCCGAGGCGCTGGTCGGAGACGTGTTGGTGCGCTATAGCGAGGGCAAGGACCTGGTCACGGACTACAAGACGGCCATCCAGCGGGTTTCCGCCGCGAGCGTGGCCCGCATCATCGAGCAGCTGCGCGCAGGCGCGGAAGTGGAATACATTATCATCTGATGGGAAAGGGCAGATTCGGAACGATCATCCAGATCGGAGACATCCTCGTGTCGGAGGACGTGGTGACGGAGCGCTTCGCGTGCGACTATGCCGCCTGCCGCGGTGCGTGCTGCATCGTCGGCGACAGCGGCGCGCCGATGGAGGAGCGCGAGACGGAGTCCCTGGAGCGCGACTACCCGGCCTACTGCGGGTATATGACCCCGGAGGGGCGCGCGGCCGTGGACGCCAAGGGTTTTTTCGACGTGGACCGGGACGGGGACATCGTCACGCCGCTGATGCCGCCCCTCGCACCCGATGCACAGGACCAGCCCTGCGCCTTCTGCCACTTCGGAGCGGCGGGCGAATGCCTCTGCGCCATCGAGATGGCCGGGCGGACCAAGCCCGTCTCCTGCTCGCTGTACCCCATCCGCGTGACCCGGCTCACCGGCGGCGGACTTGCCCTCAACGTCCACCACTGGGACATCTGCAAGCCCGCCTTCGAGAAAGGTGAGCGCGAGGACGTCCGGGTCTACCAATTTCTGAAAAATCCGCTCACGAATGCCTTCGGAGCGGATTTCTATGCGGCACTGGAAGCTGCGGCTACACACCTTCGCCGCGGGTAGCCTCGAGCCCCGAGACGACCCGCGCCAGGTCGCGGGTCAGGCCCTCGACCTCGAGTCCCGCCCCGGACGGGGCGATCGTGATGCGGTCCTCCCACATCTTGAGCGCACGCGACAGGCCGGAACGGCGCCGGAAGGCGTACGTGCCGCCCTGCTCGCTCTCGAGCTTGTATCCCAGGTTCTCCATCGTCCGCACGATGTCGGGGCGCAGTTCTTCCGGCGAGCCGTAGAGGTGCGCCGTGCGCCGGGAGAAGCCGAAACGCGGATAGATCACGGCGAAGATGAGCATGATGATGGCGATCTGCCAGAGCGAATCGTAGCCGTTGACGAACATCTTGGACAGGTCCGCCTCCACGAATCCCGTCAGCACCAGCGCAAGGATGATGACCACCAGCAGGAGCAGCAGGTAGCAGTAATACTTCAGTGAGCGGATGACATACTTCATAACATCCGCAAAATTAGCACAAAATTTGCTATTTTTGCGTGCTGTAAACCAAATTGACAGATTATGGAAAGAGAAGATCCCCTCGAGAAGCTTGAGCGGAAGCAAGCCGACAAGAAGGCCAACGGAGGCCTGAAGGCGCTGATGGTCGCGATGATCGTCATCGCGCTCGGCCTCGCCGCCGCCCTCTTTTATGTTTTGACCAGCAAGAACAAGCTTGTCAGTGAACTCGACCAGGAGAAGCAGGATCTGACCGAGCAGATCCAGGCCCTGCAGAGCGATTATGAGAACCTTTCGTCCGACTACGATTCGATCAACGCCCAGCTCGACTCCTCCCGCGAGGAGATCGCCCAGCTGGTCGAGCGCGTCCAGAAGACGGAGGCGACGGACCGCGCCAAGATCCGCCAGTATGAGCGGGAGCTCGGCACGCTCCGTTCCATCATGCGCGGCTATATCACCCAGATCGACTCCCTCAACACCCTCAACCACCGCCTGACCGAGGAAGCCGCCTCGGCCCGCAAAGAGGCCGAGGAGACCAAGGAGATCAACACCCGGCTTTCGCGCCAGGTCGAGGACCTGACCGGCCGTGTGACCGCCGGCTCCGTGCTCAAGGCCCACAACTTCGTGATGTATGCGTACAACAACGCCGACAAGGTCACGGACAAGGCCAACCGCGTGGTGCGCTTCCTGGTGAACCTCAGCCTGGTGGAGAACGAGCTGGCTCCGCGCGGGCCGGTGCGCGTCTATGTCCGCGTGACGGACCCGGACGGCAACCTGCTCTCCGACGGCCGCGGCACGACCTTCAACTTCGGCGGCGAGACGCTCGAGGCCACGGCCTCCCGTGAGGTGGACTACCAGGGTCAGGAAGTGGACCTGGGCATCTACATCAACAACGTCCCGGCCTTCAGCAAGGGCGTCTACACCGTCAACGCCTACACGGAGCAGGCGCTGCTCGGCCACGGCGAGCTCCTGCTCCGCTAGGATGGTCTACCTGCACGTCCCGTTCTGCAGGAGTTTCTGCACCTACTGCGATTTCTATTCTGAGATCGCCTGCCGGGGCCGGGACGCGCAGCTGTTCGAAGCCTACACGGATGCGGTATGTGCCGAGGCGTCCCGGCGCCGGGACGAGATCGAGGCCACCCGCGACCTGGATACCCTCTACATCGGAGGCGGCACCCCCTCGGTGCTGCCTCTTTCGCTGTTGCGAAAGATCATATCTTTCTTAATGTCGGGGGGCGTACCCCCCGAACTTGTCGAATTCACCATTGAAGTGAATCCCGAGGACATCGTGGAGCGGGGGCCGGAATACGTCCGCGGCCTGCTCGGGCTGGGCGTGAACCGCGTCAGCATGGGCGTGCAGTCGCTGGACGACGGGATCCTGCGGTGGATGAACCGCCGCCACGATGCGGCGCACGCCCGGCAGGCGTTCCGCATCCTGCGCGGGGCCGGCGTGGACAATGTCAGCGTGGACCTGATCTTCGGCCTGTCGCAGCTC
>JAEEGL017222453.1_pt1 | contig 12228 bp, 21 predicted proteins | sample 9134231 | NCBI WGS metagenome assembly JAEEGL01 (sample SAMN16246548, study PRJNA631951) | gut metagenome | biome: gut microbiome; feature: rumen; material: fiber-attached | host: Bos | place: Iran: Karaj | collected 2018-10
ACAGGGCGGAGGCCGCGAGGACTTTGCTTGGAAGCAGAAATGTTGTGGAGGCCATGACTGTGTACATAGAGAGGAACGGATGCAACGGGTTCCGCTGCAAGAAGTGTCCGCTTGAACTGGTGTGCGACCATTATCCGTCACACGCAAGGGACTACGCACATGCGGTCATTGAGAGGACGAGAGAAGTCTTATCAGCCGGGCGACATCCTCAAGGGACATCTGAGGCTCGCTGACATCGACGAGCTGGTTTTTCTTGAAGTCGAGGTGCGCACTGTAAAAATCTATGGCGCGTTTGACGAACTCAACGTTCGTCTCGCCCGGAATCTTGTATTCGTTTATAATCCGGGCATAGCTTGCGGGTAGCTTGAAGTACAGGCTTCCCGGTTCTGAATTCAGTCGCGGTCTTCCGCGATTTTTTTCATCGGACGGCTCCCTTTCTGGAGCGAAGATTGAATCGTCGTTCATATACATATTTTATCATAAAAGGAGAGGTTGGAACAGATGGCAACGGATGTGGTCGAGGCGTGCTGCTTTATACAGCCGGATGGGAACGGGGGATATGTGCTCCGCCCTAGGACAGGCACGGACAAATTCCTTCTGGAGAATTTTGTAAGCGAAGAAAAGGGGCGCATCGTCAATGTCCGCGTAATGAACCGCGCACAGAGCAAGACGTATGACCAGACGAAAACCTTCTGGGGGCTGCTTGCACTTTATTACAGAGCCGTGTTTCAGACTCATCCGACCACAAGGGACCTGCGTTGGTTTTATAAAGAGCTTCAGCCTGACATATTTCCCGTCCGTCCTTCACTGACAAAGGACGGAGAGCTCGTTCCTAAGGACTGGTCGGAACTTACGAAGGCTGAAGGAATAGAAGTCATATCGAAGATAGCGTCCCTTGCTGGCGAACGCGTAGGAGTCCCCGAGGAAATCAGAAGCTCCGTCCGAGACATTTTTGAGTGGGTACAGGGAGAACGCGGGAAACTTTATAAAGACCCGACGGATTTCCATGAAGACGGAACCCCGCTTACGCTTGCGGAGTGGGCTGAAAAGAATACCATCTGCATGTGCACAGGAAGCTGGGGAGGCGACATCTGCCACATAGTTTCGAGGGGAGAGGGAAAAGGTCTGGAATGGCTTGTGAACCAGCCGTGGAACCTTTACCGCGCGAGGCATGACATCCACCTTGGAATCCAGCACGGGATTTCATGGGACGCAGTTTTCGACGGCGTTCCGAGGATGGGGTATATGGGTGCTCCGTGGCTTCGCGGTCGGTATGAGCGAGCAAGGAGATTTTTCGACAAAGGCCGCTACCTTTTTCATAACGGAACCCCGATGGAGGATGTCATAAGGATTCTTTCCCAGCCGGAAAATGTGGAGGCTGAGAAGCAGCCGGAACCTTCCGTAAAAAGTCTTGCAGAACAGGTGGCAGAATCCAATGACCCCCCGGAAGATATTTTTTGATTCATTGTGCCAAATTAAAATAGGTATCGTACTAAATAAAATGATTTATCGTACCAAATAACAGAAGCAGATTTTGACAGCATCTTGAAATGCGAAAAATGCAGGTTTTGTCAACAAAAGACACGTGTAGAATCCCGTATCTCATTTTCTATTTTCTTTTTTCAAAATATATTTCTGCATGTCCAGAACCTTGATTTTCGGCAACCCCTCATAATTCATATTCCAGACGAACCATCCCGAGACCATCATTCCGCACTCGACTTTTCCATCCCCGGTTTCAGGCTTGTCAAATGCAATCATCCTGTCGAATGGCAGAACCCATTCCAAATGGTTCCACAGACCGTCAACGTTCCTTCCGTGGGAACCGAAGAAATTCATCTTCCCGATACAATAGACTTTTCGTGAAATCCGTTTCGCTTTTTCCACGAAAGCATCAAAATTCTTGAAGGGAGGATTCATAACCACAATGTCAAACGTATTGTCGGTATAATCAGCCAAAAAATCCTGTCCATAAATCAAATCGTATTCAGTAATATTCTTGAAGCCGTAATCCCTCAATACGTTTCCGATGGCATATTTACCGCAACATGGGTCATAGATGTCTGCATCCAGAAATTCCTTGAAGAACCCATTCTCAATCAAAGCCCTCACCATACAGGCCGGAGTGGGATAAAAGTCGTTTAGCGGTCTTTCGCTCTCGGGCTTCCTATTCGCATAGTTCTTACCCTTCATTTATTTTTTTCTCTTTTTGTTTCTGGCGGTACAATTTCTTTCCAAGCGATATAATTCATTGGTGCAATAAAAACACAATAATCTAATTTATCATTAAGCCTGAAAAAAGCTTCATAGTTATTATCATAACGAGCAGTTACAGGCTCTACTTCTGTTAATAACAAAACTGTGACATTTTCTTTCGGCAAATCATTCGGGTCTTTCCGCAAGTCGTGCCATTCATTAGCCTTGTTATATCCGTATTCAGCACCGTTTTTGAAAGCCTTGTGTAACTGTTTATTCACATTTTCGTTTGTATATGGAACTTTGGCTCGTTTTAATTTTTCAAACCATTCTTCTGCTTCTTTCTCGAACATAGTTACTCCTAAATCTTATTTCTGGCATTGACCCATACTTTTCTCATAATGTCAGATGCAGATACAATCGTCTCAATCTCGGAATCCTTTATATCTAATTCTTGCTTAAGTACAGGTGCTCTCTCGAACAAACTTTTAAAAGCTTCCAATCCCGCTCTTACAGTCCCTGCTCTTGAACTTATTGCAATAATGCTATAAATGTTCATAAGCTACTCCTGTGCATAGATTCTTGTTTCTTTATTTTCAAGGGATAGAATATATTTCTCTATCTTGTACCAATCCACATCATCAACCATAAATACGTTTTTATCATCAATGTAAACATCGGCAACGATTTTTCGAGACTGCAATTGATATGGAGAATAATTGTACCCACGCAATTTTAAGCCCTCTTTTTCGAGTGCTTCTTTAGCAACGTCAAGATAATAACCTTCTCTACAAGTCCATAATATACATTCATGCCCATGACATTGAATATTTTTTATGGCTTCAATTGCATGCTCTTTCCATTTGCCTATCTGTGGAAATTCATTTTTATCCGTTATTGTCCCATCAAAATCTATTGCTATTACCATTTCTCAACCTCACTTGTTCGGATTTCCCGAACTACTTAAATCGCCGGGTGGTACTATTATAACTAGAAGCATCTGCCTCAAACATTTTTTATCTCCCATTTGCTGTAGTCTTTGCATTTGTTGCACGGTTCGCCAAAATTCTTTCGGTCAAGTTCCATGACAAGACCTGCGTTGCAAACATGAGAGTGCTTGCAGTTGTCGCAATTTTTCATTTTTTCAATCTTTTCCGTCAACTCCCAAATTTTACTATCTTTTTTTGTGGAGTCTTCTGAAACAACTTTGAGTGCAAGTTCAAGTTCGAGAACGTTCACAGGTTTTTCTTTTTCGGATTCATATTTCTGCTTCAGTTCCCTGTATTGCTTTTTCATTGCCTGCCGGTAAGAGATTTTGTGTTGCAGCTCTTTTTTCAGAAAATTGATGATTACATCCTTTTCTTCGATTTCCTGCTGGAGTTTATAAACATCCGTCATGTCCTTTCCGTCCATTTCAAGGCAGATGGCTTTTTCTCCTCGCGTCAAAGAGAGTTGATATTTGAGCCTTGCAATTTCTCTTTCTGCTTTTTCTGGAACTGCACTATAAGCCTTGCTCGCTAAAATGTGTTCTCTGGAAGACAGGTGTCCAAATTCTCGTTCAAGCGAATCAAAAAATTCGTTACGTGTCATTATTTTACCTCCGATTTTACATGTTCTTTATCCCACCAATATTTACAGTCACAGGATGCATTTTTAGTGAATTCTTTAACTTGGTTCAAATTGTAGAACCTTTTTATTTTTCTCGCTCTATCCTTCTTCAGGCAAGATGCAATTAAGGTCGGTAATCTTGTAAGCGTGGATTTGCAATCAGATGGAAATCCAGTTCCTCCGTAGCAAGTCCATTTGCCGCCATTATTCCAATCCCGATAAAAATAGTCCACGGAGATATTATTGCCTACTCTGTAGAAAAGCATTGCCTGTTCTTTGGAAAGCCTCTTCTTTTTCGTTTTGTATATTATGACTGATGGATTCATACGCCCTCCACGCAATTCGAGTTGAATATTACGATTGAATCACAGTCCCATCCGTAGAACCTAAAATATAGGTCCCTGTTGCTTCCTGCGTTCACCTCAATGGCATCATACAGTTTTGACAGTTTTTCAAAGTCAAGAAAAACCTCTGTTGAAGAAAAATAGTAAGACTTCAAAAACAAATTCCGGTGTTCCAATCCAAATTTATCTAATTCAGCTACGTTTTTTATTTCAAGAATTTTAGTTCCATCTTTCAACGTAAAGTCAAAGTGTTTGGAAAGTTTCTGTGTCTCATAGTTTTCTGATTCGCACCATTCTTTCCATGTTACTTCTGCATCTACTCTGCTCGCCCATAAGCCTCCATAAGGCTTACCCCAATTGTCACGGTTCTTTATGGGCTTTACGAGAGAAGCTTCAAAATGCTCATTCCCGTAATGGCGGTAGATTGTTTTCATTTCAACCCTCCAAATTCTTTTCTGGCAGAACACAGGTTTGCGTCCATCTGTTCCGGCGTGTCAAAAATTCCATGGCACTCATTACATTCATAATGGATTGCCTTGTAGGAAATTGATTTCCCTTTTATCTCGGTACTTTCATTCCGTGAAATCTGGATAAAACCTTTGTTGCTCCCGCAGTATGGACAAGACTTTATCAAATTTTGCTCCTTTCAGATGCATTTCATTCCGCATATATCCACATCAAAATCCGGGATAGGGTTTTCAGCGGAATACCACAGATGCAGACAGTATTTTGCGATGTTTACATAATGCTCTTCATTCGGGAAAACCATTATTGATTTTTTGTCGTTCCCGATAAAATCCTTCCGCACAAGCTGAATGTCCTTATAGTCTGGAATCCTGCTCTTGCGGGAAAAAGATACGTGAAGCCATTCCGTACCGTTGTATTTTACTGGAGATGCTATAACATGAAGCCCGTTGAAATCATATGAACGTATGTATTCATCGGCATCCTTGGAAAGAATGTTGTAAATGCTTGCTTTCGTCTGATTCCAATATGATGGGAGTTTCGGATAAAATTGCGCGTCCGATATTTTAACTCTCTCTACGCCTCCACTCTTCGTGCCGAGGGAGGCGTTGCCGTCTATTCCCATTTTTTTACGCATAAGTTCTATGCCGAATTCTTCCTGTTCTTCAGTCAATTTTTTCATAACCACTCCTTTCCAAACGTTTCAAAATCAATCCAGTCTTCTTTCATCAGATTGCCAATCTTGGTTACTGAGTCACCAAGGCGGACGTTGTTTATGCGGATATATTTTCCCTCGAGCTCTTCCCATGTTTTTACTCCTACGACTTCAAGAATCTTCATTATGAGGGCCATTCCGTATGCCGTCCCAACTCGCTTTTCTTTTTCTTTGTCGTAACTGTCCATGACATATCCGCCGATATTAACCGCACCTCCACCTTGAATGGTAAGGGTAAGACAGAAGCTAAAGGTTCCATTGCTTATGAATCCGAGCCGGGAGGCGTTAATCTGTGCGTTCAATGTTTCCATTTTTCTCCTCCGATTGTAACCACTCAACTAATTTTACTAATCTTTCATCCTTGTAAGGGACATCAAATATTGTATGTTCTAACAATTGTCGCAATTCTTTTGGTAATGGCAAAAAAGAAACAACGTTACTGCCTCCTTCTGAGTCTGCACAAAGAATGTCGTGTGCAATTTCTGCGATATATTTCTCAATGTTTTTCACCTTATGTTTTCCTCTTCCCATTCGTGAAGTGTGAGACATGTTCCGTCCGGCTTCATAATGGGAGTTACTCCTTCTCGATAGCCAAACATAAAATACAAAACATCAGTTTTAGAATCTCTGAATATAGCGCGGTCATGGGCATCGTCACAAAGCAACTGATAACCGAAGAAATCTGCCACCTTATATTCTAAAGCTCCTCCAGTTTTTGTGTTTACGGTGTAATTTTTGTTGCAGGAAATAAACAGAATTGCCGTACACAGGAATAATGCAAGACGCTTCATGCTTCCTCCTTCACTCCGAACGGAGTGCCGTCAAGGAAGGTGACATCATTGAACATTTTCTCCAGGCTTTTCGGGCTGGTGTGATATGACAGACTGACTTCCCCGTCTTCATCAAAGGATGTTGTGAACTCTGCAACACCTTCCGACTTGACCCAAATCAGCGGCATTGTATTTGGGCGGACTTTCAATCCCATCATCTTCTCCCATGTCGCTGTCAGCTCCGCAACGTCCTTGAAAGGACGAAACTGAGACTTCACACGGTAATGGCTTGCAGGGCAGTCAAATACAGGATCCTCCACGTCAACCCATCTGTTCCCGTCTATCCTAAACTGAATCTTAGCTCCATCTGCGTGAGCCACCTTCAATTCGCCAATTGACATAATTTTCTCCATCCGTTACTCCTTAACCCAATCCCCGCATGGGGCATGGTTGTTTTCGACTGTATAGAACAGGTCTCGGATTGCGCAGAACCCGGTCACTGTTTTACCGTCGTGGTGGAACTCCACCACGTTTCCATCCGAATCTTCGTCGGTAAGGTACATGGCGCAGTTACCGCACTTTCTTTCCGTCTTCTCCATTCTTTGCCTCGTAGCTGTCGCAGATGCCAACCGGTTCGATGCCGGACTCCATTATCCATTCACCGGGGTTCCGGCAGATGAGGGTTATCCCCATCCTTTGGAACGAATGCCGGCAGTTCCAGCAGCACTTCATCTCATGGTCAGCCCTGTACGTTTCGCCGTTCCTTTTCGTCCTTTTCAATATAGTCCTCCTCAATTTTTTTCCCGTCCTGGATTTCAAGAATCTTTGCAATCCCCATTGCTACCAGAATCCCGATGGCAATCCCTGTCAGCACTCCCATTATGAAATTGTCCATAGCCCCTCCTACAACTCTATTTTCTGTTCAATCAAATCCTTCAGTTCCGTTGAGTGCGTTATCAGCACGGTCAGCTCCGAGTTTTCCTCTTCATGGACTGCCTTTATAAGCTGGAGGAATTTCAGCCTTGAGTCCGGGTCAAGCGAGCCGTCGGCTTCGTCAAGGAACCTCGTGAGGAACCCCGACTTTTGTTTCTTTGCCCTTATTATGGAGAAGGCGTGGAACAGGGCCTCCTTTATCCACGTCCCCTCGCCTCCGCTCAACCATTCCAGAGGCTTTGAGGTTCCTGTCTCGACGTTGGTTATCGTGATGTTGAAGTCCTCTATGAGGTTGTTGCTTGCGCCCACCCTGAGAGTCTGGAACTGGATCCTGAACTTGTCGCCATACGCCCTGTGCAGGATTCCGTTCGTTATGTCCGCGATTTCCGGCGCGGCGGCCTCCAGCTCAAGTGCCTGTATTCCGTCCGGGCCGAAGGCTTTTTCAAGCATTTCATAGGAGGATGCCATCCGGGCAAGCTCCCCTGCAAGTTTCTTTGCGTCCTCGCTCCGTTTCTGGGCCTTCTTTATGTTTGTAATCTCGTTTGTAAGTTCGCCCTGCTTCATTGAGAGGGATGTCATTTCATCCCGCAGGCTTTCCGTTTTCTTTTTCAGTGAATCGGCGGTGTCCGTGTCATCCGATTCTTCCGACAGTTTTTTTCTGTCGGACTCAAGCCTTGTTTCGTACTCATCGATTTTTTTCTGGACGTTCTGAAGGTCGGCTTCTTTGTAATCACCGTATGATTCGGCCTTCATTTTAAGTTTTTCAAGGCTTTCGCTGTCGTGGAGCTTTTCCGCAAGCTCGGCCTGCTCGTCTTCCAAGCGTGAGAGACGTTCCCTTGCAGGAATTACTTCCGTTTCTGCGTACATGCCTTTTGAGGTTTCGAGTGAAGCCGTCTCCTCCATTGCCGCCGCGAGTTCGTTTTTCCTTTCCTCTATTTCGGCCCGGCGTTTTTCAAGGTCCGCCCGGAGTTCTTCTATTTTTGAGGGGGGGAGTCTCTGTCCGCACGTAGGGCAGCTTTCGTCGATTTCGTCCGGCAGGTTTTTTGTCCGTTCGTCGATGACGGTCTGTATCGATTTTGTCCTGAACTCCGATTCACGGATTTCCTTTTCAATTTTGTCCAGAGATTTTTCTTTTGAACTGAGTTCTTCCCTTGCTCCAGTCATGGCGGAAACGAGTTCCTCGTACCTGTTCTTGGCAACAAGATAGGCTTCATAAAAATCCTTTTTGTCCTCCCATTCCGCCATGACTTCGGCGGCCTCGGCATAATGGTTATGGAGCATCCTCAGTTTTTCAAGCTCCGTCTCTGCTTCCGCAATGCGGGAGCGGTAGTCGATGGTTTTTCCATCCGCTTCCATGGATGCAAGTTTCTTTTCGTTGTCCGAGATTTCCTTTTTTATGGCCTCAAGTCTGGAGACTGTGGCATCAAGCTCTTTTTCCACAGTCCGGGTTTCCTCGTCAAAGTCCCTGTCCTCCACGGCGAGCTTTGCGTCTTTAGTTTCCTGCTCATACTGCTTCCTTTTTTCCCTTGCTGCGGCGGATATGCCGGAAAGTTTCTCGAATCCGAGAAGGGAATTGAAGAGGGTCCTTTTCTCTCCTTTTGTCGCCGAAGAGAGGTCCGGGACGCTCCCCGTGTTTCCTTTCGTGAAAAATGCAGTCTTCAAAAAAATGTCGATGGAGCCGAAAGTTTCAGCGCACCATTTCTCGTAAGGGTCAACGTTTCCGTTCAGTCCGGGAACAGGCTTGAGGTTGTCAAGGGATTTTCCCGTGTAGGCGAAGGCGTGCACCTTTCCGGACTTGTTTTTTCCGTCAATCTGGATATCCACGAGATAGTAGGTTCCTTCCTCATCCTGGAACGTCAGCTTCCTGTAGCTGTCCTTCAGGAAGAAGTGGCTCTGGAGCTTCCCGCTCCTTGTCAGCATCCGAAGGTACGGATGGCAGTTCTCTATGAGGGTGGTCTTTCCCCTTCCGCAGGAACCACAGAGTGCCACTATGCCGGGAACGAAGGAGGTGAAGTCCACCTCAAAATTGTCTCTCCCGATTCCTTCTTTGAAGCCTATCGCACCCCTCAGCTCAAGCTTCACGAGCCTGAACATGTGGCACGGGAAGGTATATTCTATAGCAAGGGATTCGTCCAGTTCCTTCAGGAGCGGATAAAGCGATTCGTCGTCTTCCATGCCGTTTATGCGCATGTATTCCGCGAGCTTTTCCTTCGGGGACTGCATCTTGGCAATTTCCGGGGAACGGGAATGGTTTTCCTCCGGCATGTCGTAGACCATGGTGACATGCCTTCCGATTTTTTTGCCGACGGCCTCCGCTGAGAATGATGTCTTTTGTTCCTGTGTGCATGACAGTATTATTTTTATGTTGTCATCCGGGCCGGACTGTCTGGCCACCGACTTGATTTCTTCCGGCGTGATTCTGAAAGTAAGGTTCCTTGGAAACCCTGTGGGAATGTCCTTTATGAGCATGATGTTCTCCTTCCGTCAGTCTGCGAGCGAAAGAATGTCGGATGCCGACACCCCTTTCTTTATGAGAAGGAGGAATATGTAGCCCACGGTGTCAACGAGGTCGTTGGTGCGGAACTCAGGGGAATTCTTTATCCGGCTCAGTTTCTCGTCGAGCCTGCGGGCGAGAGGTACGAGTTCCGGCGACGTTTCTTCGTGCGCTTTCGTGTCGAATATTCCGAGGGGTTCAAGAGCGGAGTTCCCGTATTTGGAATTCTTGTCAAGCTGGAGCGACAGTGCCGCTTCGTAAAGCTCCTTCAGCTTTGTCTGGGTTTCTTTTAGTTCTTCCATTTCTTTCTCCTTCTTGTTCCCGCATATTGTTCCGCCTGTCGGATTACGGTTGGAACCCGGAGTCCAAAAGGCGGCCCCTGCGGGATGGGGCGGTGTAAAAAAAAGATTAGAAAATTACTGGCTGTTATGGCTGCCAGTTGGCCAATATAAGTGGAGGTTCCCCTCCTTCCCAAAACTTGGGATTTTTTTATGTCAGTCAAGCTCCACGAGCTTGATGATGCCTTCGTGGGGTTCTCCGAAATCCTTGGGACACGGGGTCCCCGGATACCAGCAGTTCGTTCCTGGAACCTGCTGGGGACGGTGGACATGTCCGAGGCATCCGTAGTCCGGGCTGAACTTCTTGACAAGGGACAGCGGAAGGGTCGCGTTCCCGCTTGGAATGGCAGCCCCGTTCTGCAGGATGCCGCCTTCCATGTCTCCATGGAAAACCAATATCTTGTGGGTAAATTTTTCTTCTTCGTATTGCTTCATGGCTTTTGCGAACATGTTGGAGTACATCTCCTGTATTGCGGCGTATTTCTCCTGCATGTCGCCGGAAAAGTTCGGCAGCCTTGGCTCCGGTATCGCGAGTGCCATCACACCTTTTCCCATGTCGAGGACGGACGGAGTTTCAACCACCGTCACGTTCGGCATCACGCGGAAGCAATCGAGGCTTCCGTCCGTCTCGTGGGACGGGGTTCCTCTGAGCATGTATACCGGGGTATGGCTCTGAACTTCCTCCATCCTGCGGAGGATTGGTGCGAAACCGCTCGCCTCGGTTGCCGTCATCGGGGAGTCGAAGAAGTCCCCCGCGATTATTATGCAGTCCGCCTTGAAGTCCGATGCCTGTTTCTCAATCAGGTCAAGCGTCTTCAGAGTGGAATCCCTGCGGCGTTTCGATGCATGTATGTCTGCCGTGTGGATGAACCTGAACATTTTTATTTCTCCTTTCTCCTGAACTGGTAGGCGGCCAGAAGCTCCTCCGTGCCGTCCGAATGTATTATTTCAAACGCCTTGTAGCCCGTGTTCCATTTTAGGATGACCGTCTCAGGTTTCCGTCCAAACGTAAAGATTTCAACCTCGTCTCCCTCGCGGCATGGAATCCCGTTCGTGTCCTGTATGTAGCCGCCCCTGCAAAGGCGCGACTCGATTCCGGGGAGGGAGTCAAGGAACTCCAGCGCGGTCTTTTTCATTGTCCTTCCGAAGACTCCTTCCGCCCCGTAGGATGATACGGCTGTTTTTATCCATTCGACGGTCGCCACGGTCTGTTCCTTCATTTGCTTCCCCTGTACCAGGTGTTGTCGCGTCTGCGGGCAAGCCCGCATCCTTTCTTTTCCGTGCAGTACCCGGCTTCCTGGCATTTGCATATCAGGAGGTTGTCCGAAATCTGCTTCCATTCGCCGTCGATTCTGGACAGAGACAGCTTCAGCTCCATGGCGAAAAGCCTCATCTCCTTGTAAGCCCGCGTGCAGAGCCTCTGGTTCATAAGGTTCTCAACCATGCGGAGGTTCGTCCTCATAACGACCTTGGTTTCCATTCCGAGGGGAAGGATGTTTGCAGCGTCCTCCCTGCTCATCCCCGCCTCCAGAAGTTTCCTGTGGTACATGGCGATTGAGTCCATCGCTTCCCTGTAGATTGAGTTTATCGTGCTCGCGTTCTCGCAGGCCTCGCCCGGAGTCTCCACGGGGTTGTAGTAGTCGAAGTCACCGTAGTCGATGTACCTTGTGGACGACTGGAGCCGCGTCGGGCTTCCGCCGATGTGCGTGTAGAGTTCCCTCGCCGCCCTTGCGGAGATTCCTTCGACGGCGAACTCAATTCCCACGAACTCAAGTACGCGCCCGTGGCCGGACTGTATGCAGTCCACCGCGCGGGATATGTTCTTGGTCTCGTCATCCGTGTCGCCTCCCCAGCATATTCCCGCCCTGTGACCGATTGTCTGCAATGGATTTTTTGTAGTTCCGTCAAGTATTGTTATCTTCATTCCGTCTTCTCCTTGGCGATTTCTGCTTCGGCATCAATTCCGCTTATCTCTCTAAAAATCTTGTTGTTCCAATTTGGCAAAGCAAGCAATTTTTTATGTTCGTCCTTGCCAGCTTTGTTCCAAGCAAGCCGGAAAGCTTCCTTGTAACTAAGTCTCTTTAGAAATCCTCCAGATGTTTCAATTTCTTTCTTATGCAGTTCTTTTTCCTTATCAGTTGCCGTATCGTGAGAAACCCAAACGGTAAGGTTAAAATAAAGAAAATCAGGAAGTTGGATTTCATCAAACTTCTTATCAGTGTCTTTATTAAACATACGGACATAAGGAGTGTCGGAATTGAAATAGCCACTGTTCCGATTGCCACTGTTCCAATTGCCACTGTTCCGATTGCCACTGTTCCGATTGCCACTGTTCCAATTGCCACTGTTCCAATCGCCACTGTTC
>JAEEGL011019050.1_pt1 | contig 12227 bp, 8 predicted proteins | sample 9134231 | NCBI WGS metagenome assembly JAEEGL01 (sample SAMN16246548, study PRJNA631951) | gut metagenome | biome: gut microbiome; feature: rumen; material: fiber-attached | host: Bos | place: Iran: Karaj | collected 2018-10
CTTTCGCTTCAGGGATTACTAGTATTGGTAACTATGCCTTTTATTGTCTGGGAAATGTGAATAATTCAGACTACAAAAAGAAATATCTTGTTTTACCTTCAAAGCTGTCCAAAATAGGAGATTTTGCTTTTAGCAGTTGCTTTATTCCGTTGGTTAAGCTGCCGGACTCAGTTGAGTATATCGGTGCCAGCTCCTGTTGTGGATTTAAAGCTGCAACATCTACTGCATTTCCTAAGAATGTAAAGTATATCGGTGATAGTGCCTTTGGAGGTTCTGAAATGACGCTCAATGTAAGCTGGGATGACATTGAGCATATTGGAGATAAGGCATTTAGTAGTACCAAAAACATTAGTATTCCTACAACATTTCCCGACACACTGAAGTATATCGGAAAAGAGGCCTTTAGAGATAGCAAGAACATTTCAGGCAAACTGGTTATTCCTTCATCAGTTGAATATATTGGAAACTATGCTTTTTGTAATTGCTCGAAAATAACAGGTGATGTGGAACTGCTTGGTTTAACATCCATTGGACTAAGCATGTTTACAGGAACTGGTATTACAAGTCTTACCTTTGGTGAGAAAGTTTCCTCCGTTATGGCAGCAGATTCACATATTAGCCATGAGTTTACAAGCACCTGTACGAAAGTGACCTTTAAAAATCAATATTTTGATAGAATGGCACTTCTTTTGAGGGACATTAATGCCAATTCTAATCCGGTAACTGTCTATTATCCTGCTGGAAAAGGTTGGCCAAAATCCTTTGGCTATTACAGAATGGATAACCTTACTTTAATTGCCTACGGCGAAGCGGATGTTACTTTTGTTTGCCCTGATGGTACTAAGACTGTGAAAAAGGTTACTGTAGGAAAGACAGCAACTCCGCCTACAGATATAAAGCTTCAGAATGGCGAAGAAATAATTGGATGGTACACGGATAACGTATTAGATTCCAAATATAAATGGGATTTCAGTAAGCCTGTAACTGAGGACATGACGTTATATGCCAAGACAAATAAAAGCAAGGTGTGTGTATATTACAATTATCCTAAGAATGCAGGAGATATAAATAATCCCGATAAATATGCCTACAAGCATTTAGAGAAAGTGACCTATGGAGATAAGGCGCCTTTCTACAAGATTAATATTAGCGGCACCAAGCTTCTTGGCTGGTATACGAACAAGGAATTAACAAAGGCTTTTGATTTTAATACACCAATTAATGATACGCTTACTCTTTATTCCAAGTGGGAAAAAGTAGATATTATTGACATTGGAACATCACCGGATATTATCTGTACCAGAGAAGAAAGCCGTGTGTACCTAATAGGAGATATGTGGTACCGCCCATCTGTTAAGCTGAAAAGTGGTAATGAGGTTATCGAACTTGTAAAAGGTGATGACTACACAGTAAATTACGGAACATATCATAATCCTGGCTACATGGAGCATGTGGGAGATTATCATTTCATAATTACAGGTAAAGGTAATTATACTGGAACGATTGATGTCTACGTACATATTCTTCCGCTTGATTTTTCATCATCGGATATAGTGCTCTCTCTTGGAACTACGAAGTTTAAATACAATGGGCAGGTTCAGAAGTGTTCAACAACACTCAGAATTGCCTGCAATAACACCAGTTATTATCTTGATGACGAGAACTATGAGGTTTCATTCCCAGACAAGGGGAAAAACGCATATGTTGATGCCGGACAGTACACTGTACTTGTAAAAGCAAAAGGAAAAGACTGCGTAGGAGAAGTAAAGATAATTGAAACCATAGAACCTATTGATGTATATTCTCTGGCTTATGACGAGAAAGTTTCCTATCAATATAACCAAAAGGTTCAAAAGTATAAGCCCACTGTAGTTGCATCCTTGAGGCAGAATTCCACCTACAAAAAGGTGACTTTGACTGAGAACAAAGACTATACACTGGAGTATGTTGATGAGAATAAAGCCGGAGCCTTCAAAGAGCCTGGAACCTACACAATCATGCTGAAGTGTATAGGAAACTACACTGGCGAAGATACTATTACAGAGACAATCAGGGATGACAAGCCAATTTCTAGAGTTACGGTTACAGGAGTAAAGAACGTAACCTACAATGGAAACGATCAGCGCATGACCAAGCTTGTTGTTAAGTATAAGGGTAAGCTTTTGGAAGAGGGAACCCATTACACCGTTTCCTATAAAAACAATAAGAATGCCGGAACTGCAACCATAGTGATCGAAGGAAATGATAATTACGGATTCTACGGAACCAAGAGCGTTACCTTTAAAATTGCACCACTCCCTATTTCCAAAGCAACTGTCTCCGGAATTGACAAGGGACTTACAAAGACCTACACAGGTAGTGACATTGAACTTAGCGGTGTTTCACTTGGATACACTGTTTCAGGAAATGCAAAAACCTTGAAGGGCTACGGCGCCTCTGCCTATGTACAACTTGGAAATAGCGCCAAGACTCGCTATGATTACACCTACGAGTATAAGAATAATCTGAATGTAGGAACTGCCAAGGTTATCTTTAAGGGAGTAAATAACTACAGAGGGTCTATTACCAAGACCTTCAAGATCGCTACCGCAGCCCTTACCGAGGACGCAGTCACAACTGGAAGCGTGAAGGTTGAACTACAATCATCTGCTGTTTACACCAAGGGTAAGACCACACCTGAGCCGGTTGTTTACTATCTGCCAGGCAAAGCTAATGGCGGAAACAATAGCAGCGAGAAGCTTCAGCTTGTTAAAGGCAAGGACTATAAGCTTGTATACTCCAACAATACTGTGGTATACGACAAGAGTAATCCTATGAGTAACCCTAAGAAAGTACCTACAGTCAAGATCGTGGGCCTTAAGAACTTCAAGGGAACTATTACAAGAACCTTTGATATTAAGCCTTCAAGCATTACCAACTGCACTGCCACCGCCAAAAACGTTAAGTACAAAAAGGCCAAGGGCAACTTCAAATCCGCAGTAACAGTCAAGGATTCCAACGGTGTAAAGCTCGTAGCAAACAAGGACTACGATGCCAAGAACATGACGTACGTTGACGCATCCACTGGCAAAGAACTTGCCTCAACAGACATTGTACCAATCGGAACCAAGGTCAAGGTTGTTATCAAGGGACTTGGCAACTACGAGTCAAATAAAACTATTTCCTGCACCTACAGTGTGGTGAAGTAAGAAATAATTAAAACGGCTCTCCGCCTTGATGACCAAGGCTAACGTAATGAATTTGGTCATTATGGCGGGGAGCCTTTTTTCGCTCTTGGGCAAAACGCCCTATTTCCGATATCTTGCCCAAGGCAAAAAAATTCACGTGGGTAATACACCTCATTTTTAAGATTTTACCCGAGGTTAAGCCTGTTCTTGAATCCAATCCAGGCCTCGGCGCGGGTAAATTTCCAATTTTGGAGTTCCTTACCCAAGAGGCTCAGAAAACCCGTGGGCAAGAAAATAAATATCGCCGTATTTACCCAAACGCTCAAAAATCTCGTGGGCAAAAATGTGAATATCTCCGTTTTTACCCAAGCCTTCCATTATTGGCGGAAAAACGTTTTATGCGATATAATTGAGGTGTTGGGAACAGAACAGTATACAGGATATAACATTGACGGAGGAGAGCGTATGACAGCAATAGTACCTGTAGCATCAATTGTGGGGATGATAGTAACGTTGATAATTGCGGTGGGATTGCCCATTGTCTTGGCAATAATAGTCGGGAGGAAGTGGCACGCCAATATTAAATGCCTTCTTCTTGGAATGGCATGTTTTCTAATATTTGCGCTGATTCTTGAGCAAATACTTCACACGATTGTTCAGCTTTCCACAGGAAATCTTTTAATAGATAATGTATTCCTTCGCGCAATCTACGGTGGCTTGGCGGCAGCTCTTTTTGAAGAGACCGGTAGATTCGTTGTCATGAAGTATTTCATGAAAAAAGAGATGAAGAAAGAAAATGCCCTGATGTTTGGGGTAGGACATGGCGGAATTGAATCCATTATCATAGTGGGAATGACCTATGTTAGCAACATTATCACAGCAATCATGATAAATACTGGTGGCCTTGAAAAGTTTCTAGGAACATTAAACGAAAATACCATGATAACCGTTGAAAAATCCCTTGAGCCCCTCTGGACAACTCCAAGTTCGTCTTTTTACCTGGCAGGCCTTGAGAGAGTATCAGCGATAGCCTTCCACATCTGCGCGTCTTACCTTGTCTACAGAGCGGTAAAAGACAAAAAGATAAGTTTCTATTTTATAGCCTTTTTGTTACACTTTGCAATGGATGCAGGCGTTGTACTTCTTTCCAATGCTATACCGCAGATTGCACTAGTGGAGCTTATGCTCCTTGCCTTTGTGGCAGTATTAGTGGTTATTACTAGAAGCCTCTTTATTAATGAGGAATGACAAAAGAACCGTCCCTATGTCAGCTAATTATTTTTATCAAAAGTGCGCCAAAGGCATTGAAATAAATAATTTGGAGTGTTAAAATTTTATCATATATGGGAAATTTCCCATGGGACTTGCTATCATAAATTGACAAGATATACCTGTTACCGTGAATTAATTGTGGCAGAGCATGGCAGTTAATTCACGATGGCAGGTGTATTGTGGCGTTTTCGGTAACTGGTTCTTGATTAAGAGTAGGAGGATTTTTTTCATGAGTAAGAATTTTGATGATATCTTGGCCAAGCTTAAAACAGCTGATACCAAGAAGATGTCTGTTGCAGTAGCACAGGACACACACGTACTTGAAGCAGTTAAGGTTGCCAAGGAAAGAGGCATCGTTGAGCCAATTCTTGTTGGTGACAAGGATCTGATCGAGGAGAAGGCTAAAGAGGTTGGAATGGACCTTACAGGCTACGAGATCATTGATGTTAAGGACACAATCGAGGCTGCACGTACAGCAGTTTCACTTGTTCACGATGGCAAGGCCGATATTTATATGAAGGGTGCTCTCGAGTCTAAGGACTTCCTTAAGAGCGTTCTCGACAAAGAAGTTGGACTTCGTACAGGTCGTCCACTTTCTCATGTTTGCGTATTTGAAATCCCAGGCATTGATCGTCTTTTATTCCTTACAGACGTTGCTTTCATGCCATATCCAACACTTGAAGACAAAAAGGTTATTATTGAATATACAGTAGATGTTGCAAGAGCTTGCGGCGTTGATTGCCCTAAGGTTGCACCACTTGCAGCTGTTGAGGTTGTTAACCCTAAGATGCCTGTTACCGTTGAGGCAGCAGAGCTTACAAGAATGAACGAAGAAGGCGAGATCAAGAACTGTATCGTTGACGGCCCTCTTTCTATGGACCTTGCAATCGACCCTGAGGCTGCTAAGCACAAGGCTGGCGCGCTTGATCGTAAGATCGTAGGCGATGCTGATATCCTTCTTTTCCCAGATATCCACGCAGGAAACCTTACCTACAAGACCATCGTTCGTCTTGCCCAGGTTAAGAACGGAAACATCCTTACAGGAACCAAGGCTCCGGTTATCCTTACGTCCAGATCAGACTCTGTTGAGGTTAAGGTAAACTCTATTGCTTTGGCAGCAGTTGTAGCTGAGCAGAACAAGCAGGGTAACTAATAAAACAAAGGGCTGAGAGAATCTGACGAGGTAGTATCGAGTTTGGCTCTAACGTGTTCTGGAAAGGCATTATGCCGAGAGCAGAACTTCATTATGAAAGGAGATTATAGTCATGATTAAAAGTTTGATAATAAATCCCGGTTCCACATCTACAAAGGTTGGTATTTTTGAGGATGAGACTCTTGTAAAGGAAGAGACTCTTCGTCACAGCACAGAAGAAATTGAGTCATATCCTTCAATCATTGCTCAGAAGGATTTCCGTAAGAACATCATTCTTGATTTCCTTAAGAAGGAGAGCATTGATATCAAATCCTTTAACGTAATCGTAGGAAGAGGCGGACTCCTTCGTCCAATCCCAGGTGGTACCTATGAGTGTACAGATGCTCTTTTAGAGGACCTTAAGAAAGGCGTTCAGGGTCAGCACGCGTCTAACCTTGGCGGTATTCTTGCAAGAGAGATTGGCGATGAGATTGGAGTTCCTTCATATATCGTTGACCCTGTAGTAGTTGACGAGATGGAGCCAGTTGCTCGTATCTCTGGTGTTCCAGAAATCGAGAGAGTTTCAATTGACCACCCTCTTAACCAGAAGGCAGTTGCTCGTAGATATGCCAAGGAAATTGGCAAGAGATACGATGAGATCAGCGTAATCGTAGTTCACATGGGTGGCGGTACATCAACAGGCGTTCACAAGAATGGCAAGATGGTTGATGTTTACGCAGCACTTAACGGTGACGGTGCGTTCTCACCTGAGAGAGCAAACGGCATCCCAGCTAAGGCACTTGTAGATATGTGTTTCTCAGGCAAGTATACATACGATGAGATGAAGAAGAAGATCGTTGGCTACGGCGGACTTAACGCTTACCTTGGAACCAACGATATGAGAGAAGTTAACAAGATGTGCGAGGAAGGCAACGAGAAGGCAATCCTTGTTCGTGATGCTTTCATCTACCAGATCTGCAAGAACATCGGCGCTTGCGCTACAGTTCTTAAGGGCAAGGTTGACCAGATTATCCTTACAGGTGGTATCGCTTATGGTCAGGTTATCACAGACAAGATCAAAGAACGTGTTGACTGGATCTGCCCAGTTACCGTTTATCCTGGTGAGGACGAACTTCTTGCTCTTGCTCAGGGCGCTATCCGTGTAATGAACGGCGAAGAGCAGGCACAGCAGTACTAATAATATAGTCGGTGTGGTTAAGTAATTTATATTTTTACATATGATTCATCGCGTGGTTCATAATAGTTCCAGATAACTAATAAAAGCAGGACAGCTTTCTTTTGCCGTTGAGCAAAGGGAATGGCTGGCCTGCTTTATTAGTTTTTATGTGCTGATTCATTGAGTGCGCATTGAGAAAGTTGAGAAAGATGAGAAAGATGAGAAAGTTTGAGAACGATGAGAAAGATGAGAAAGTTTGAGAAAGCTTTGCTACAGCTGCAGCGGATATTAATGGGAATAAAAAGGACATGCTTCACTTTTTATTTAGGAAACGCTTGTAATTTAGCTAAAGCGTTAAGAAAAGTGAAAAATCGAGGTTTTTCATCACTTTTATTTCGATATTTGAATACACAAGTGAGAATTGGGCTCATTTCTATATTTGAGGTAACTTTTTATTATTAAACACAATAATAAAAGTAACATTATGTCATGTGATCATGGTAGCGCATGGGAGCGAAAAGGCTATTCCATACATGTAGCATGAAAATAGCCCGATTTGCCAGAAAAAGCATGCTCATGAATCATGGAAACATCCAAAAACCCATACATGTAGTGCGAAAATAGCCCGATTTGCCAGAAAAATGCATGACCATGAATCATGGAAACATCCAAAACCCATACATACAGCATGAAAATAGCCCGTTTTGCCAGAAAATCGGCAAAACGACCGAATTGCTTGTTACGAAAACCCATACACATAGCTCGAAAAACTAACGATTTGCTAGAAAATGGTCAGAGGAGAACGCATCGCAAGATCAATTCATCCTAGTGCATCCAATAAGCACACCCTCTGCTCGCCCCGGGCGTAGTCCCAGGTGTGGCAGGCGCCGCCAAGGCAGTACTTTCGGCTTTCACAGCAGCGGCATTTATCGTTATCCTCAGACTTGTCATAGCGGTAAATCTTGAACTCGTTACGCCAAATCTCAGAGAATCGTCTTACACCACCAGTGGCATCGCCAACACTACCTTCAACCTGCATTTCATCGCGATTGCCACTACACACATTCCCCTGCACGACCCCGGGCTGGTTCCTGTCGATATCAAGGCAGGCGGTAACGTCTCCTGTGGAGGTTATGCTGGCAATTGATACGCCTGCCATACAGAAGAAATACCAGTCTCTTACCTCACGCTCATAATCAAGGCCCAGATAGTGGCTGCAGCCATAGGTGACAGGCATGTTGTCGGCACGCTTGCTGCGGATGAATTCCATAAGAGTCTTCTGATCAGCATCAGTCATCAAAAGTTCAGGCTTATCAAGAGCTCTTCCAATAGGCTCAACACCAATAACCCTCCAACTGTCTATATCAATATTGCGCATAATCTCATACAGCGGTTCCAGTTCCTTCATGGTCTCATGGTTAACAACAGTAGTAACCATTATATGCTTAAAAGAGCCGTTATCAATCAGATTCTGAATTCCGGCCATGGCCATGTCATATGCTCCAGGCAGACCGCGAAGCTTATCGTGTGTGTCACGAAGCCCGTCTATACTTACAGAAATTGTTCCCATGCCGCATCTTTCCAGCATAGAAGCAACCTCCTTCGTAATCAGAACAGCGTTAGAGGTCATTCCCCATTTAAATCCAAGCTCATGGGCGTAGCTCATAACATCTTCAAAATGCGGATAAAGTAATGGCTCGCCGCCGGTTACATTGATCTGAGGAAGGTTACCATCAAAATCTTCCTTTACTTCACGAAGAATTCGCTTCCATTCATCGGCACTCATTTCATCAGCACGAACATCGCCGCATCTTGAGCCGCAGTGCCAGCAGTGCTCGTTACAGCGAAGAGTCAGCTCAAAAAATAGCTGTCTGAGCATCGGCTCCTTAAAAATATTATTGTGAAAGTCATACTGGGTTTCCAGATGACTTTTCTTCATTTTCGTATTGTTCATACATTCCTCCGAAGCGCGTTTTACTTGTCATCTAGCGGTGGCCCATATACTGCAGGCACTTCAATTGGATATTCATATTCAGGAATATCATCAGAATTTATAATGTATTCCTCAGAAAGAGAGCTTGCGATAGATGAAGAATCGCTTGGCACCTTAGTGAAAGAGATTTTGCTTGAACCAGTGGAAGAACTCTCACTTGCTTTAGCACCGGTATTATCATCATTACTTGCACCGCTAACTGAAATACTGCTTTCTGAAGCTGCGCTGGAAGTAGCAAAAGCAGCTGAATCTTTAGAATCTGTCATATCATTACCCCCTGTGGATTCATCTGTAACATCCTGTACTGAAATCTCCTGCGAACTGGGACCGGCAGGCTCTGGAGCTGCCACGTGTTCCGTTGGTGGTCCATATACGCCACAGGCATTTAGTACCAAGCTGGCAAGACCAGCTGTTGTTCCGATTACAACCTTTTTCTTTAGTCTTTTCATATTGCCTCCTCCTGTCATGTAGTACGACATTTGAGCTTGTCTATACATCCAATGACGACACGAATTGCTGAGCTTCTTCATACTCTACTCTTCATACTCTTGCAATTCTTCATACCTTCATCATAAACAAATGGTTGTGTAATTTCAATGATATAGGTGCCAAAAGTCAAAAATGCGTATATCATATCACATCAATATATAAAATTATTTGTCCAAAGTATTTATAAAGAATTAATGAAAAGAGGCAAGAAATATACTTAATTTCGTTTATAATGTTAATGAGGCATTTCAGGTTGTTAAAACATATTTTGATTTGTGGAGGTCTTTTTATGGAACAAAAGGTGCGCAATGGAAAACTTGTGCAAAAGCTTATTATCGCTTCTGTTATTGCGATTATAGTAGTTGCGACGATTCTCACAACCATGAGCGGCATTGAGATTAATAAGACATACATGGACATGGTAAATGAAGAACTGCTCCTTGCAGTTGAACAGCTTGAAAGCGAAATGAATAATGTCTGGGATGGCGAGTGGTCTTTGGTAGACGGAGACATCTATAAGGGCGAACAAAATATCATGGAAGAGTACGAGGAGATCATGGATGACCTGAAGGAAAAAACAGGCGTTGAATACTCTATTTTCTATGGTAAGACCAGGACTATCACCACTCTTTGTAATGCTTCAGGTAAGAAGCTTACAGGCTTTGATGTTTCAGATGCCGTTTACAATACTGTTGTAAAAAATGGTCAGGCCTATTATTCAGTTGCAGTCCCTGCAGGTGCAGATACGCTTTATTACAGCTATTATTTTCCGCTTAAAAATGATGATGGAAGTATAATAGGTATGGTTTATTCCGGAAGAGAAAGTGCATCTGTCAGCGCAATGATAAGAGGAATCATTCTTCAAATGGTTGGAATTTCTATAATTATTACGATAGTTGTTTCAGCTATAGGTATCATTGTTGCAAACAAGTCCTCAGACAAGATGAGATCAATTGCGGATGAGCTTGGAAAGCTTGCCCAAGGCGAGCTCAAGCTGCAAATCGATGATACTTTATTAAAAAGAAATGATGAAATCGGACTTCTTGCAGATGGCGCCAAGACGCTTTCTGATAAGCTAGATGAAGTTATTTCAAACACCATGGAGATGTCAAATGATCTGAAAAATTCCGGCGCGGAGCTGGCTAATTCAGCAGCCCAGGCTTCGCAGGCATCCAACCAGGTAAGTCACGCTGTTGACGATATTTCGAGAGGCGCTGTGTCCCAGGCTGACAGTGTTGAAACCGCAGCCGAAAATACTCAGAGCATTGGAAAAGACATTGATGAAGTATCAGATAATGTTAAGCAGCTAAGCAGCTTTGCAGATGAGATGAGGGTATCCTGCGAGTCTGCGATGTCAGCACTTGGAAAGCTCATAGAGCAAAGCAAGAATGTTCAGGCCTCCGTTAGCGATATTGGAAATACAATCAGCTCAACCAATGAGTCAGCAAAAGAAATTTCAAAGTTTTCAGAGGCTATCACCGAGATTGCCTCTCAGACAAATCTTCTTTCGCTTAATGCAAGTATAGAGGCAGCAAGAGCCGGAGATGCAGGAAAAGGCTTTGCTGTTGTCGCTACAGAAATTGGACAGCTCGCAATTCAAAGTAGTAACAGTGCTGAAGAAATCAAAAAGATCGTTGAGCAGCTCCTTGCTGATTCCGAGGCATCTGTAGAGGTAATGCACAGATTAAATGAGAGCTTTGATCAGCAGTCACAGCAGCTTGATGATACACAAAGCAACATGGACAGCATGGCAGATAATGTTAAAAATGTTTCGTCAAGTGCAGGAAGCATCGCAGGACATATTGATCAGCTAAATGCTGCTAAGGAAAAGCTTATCGAGATTATTTCAGATCTTTCAGCTATATCAGAGGAAAACGCAGCTTCTACCGAGGAAACCAATGCTTCTATGCAAGAGCTCAATGCTACCTTCTCAATCATTACAGAATCTGCAGAAAAGCTGCAGGTGCTTGCTGAAAATATGACAGATACTATTAGTTACTTTAAGACATGATGACAGGAGAAAAATCACTTTTGACCCTGACATTACGTGATACATTGACCACAGTTTCATAGTTAGGTTCCTTTCTGAAAATCGACCGGGATTTTGTCTTGGTCGATTTTTTATATAATTCCTCCGGATTTCTTATTATATAAAAAGCTCTCCGCTATGGATGCGCATCGGCGCGAAATGAAAATGATGCATAAATCCACGTAGGTGCAATAGGTTGAATAGTTTTCTCAAATCTGTTACAATGTGGAATGGATTTTGCTAAATATTGGGTTAGTATGCCCTTTTAGGAGATAATGATGAGTATTATTGATAAGATTATTGGAACACACAGCGAAAGAGAACTTAAGCGAATCAGAGGAACAGTTGATGCTATCGAAGCGATGAGACCTCAAATGCAGGCTCTTACTGATGATCAGCTTCGCGCCAAGACTGACGAGTTTAAGAAAAGACTTGCTGATGGAGAGACTCTTGATGATATCATGCCAGAGGCTTATGCGGTAGTTCGTGAGGCCGGCAAGAGAGTACTTGGAATGGAGCACTTCAGAGTACAGCTTATTGGTGGTGTTATTCTTCACCAGGGCCGTATCGCTGAGATGAGAACCGGTGAAGGTAAGACCCTTGTTGCTACACTTCCTTCATATCTTGATGCCCTCGCAGGCAAAGGTGTTCACGTTGTCACAGTAAACGATTACCTGGCAAAGCGTGACGCAGAGTGGATGGGTAAGATTCACGAGTTCCTTGGCCTTTCTGTTGGTGTTGTTCTTAACAGCATGACTTCAGAAGAGAGACAGGCAGCTTACAACTGTGATATCACCTATGTTACAAATAATGAGCTCGGTTTCGATTATCTTCGTGATAATATGGCAATTTATAAAGAGCAGTGCGTTCTTAGAGGACTTAACTTCTGTATCATCGATGAGATAGACTCAATCCTCATCGACGAAGCAAGAACCCCTCTTATTATTTCCGGTCAGTCTGACAAGTCC
>JAEEGL011335889.1_pt1 | contig 12227 bp, 23 predicted proteins | sample 9134231 | NCBI WGS metagenome assembly JAEEGL01 (sample SAMN16246548, study PRJNA631951) | gut metagenome | biome: gut microbiome; feature: rumen; material: fiber-attached | host: Bos | place: Iran: Karaj | collected 2018-10
GACCAATGTCTAAAGGCAGGGCGTATCGGATTGAAAAAAGAAGTTCTCATGTTACTATGGTATTAAAAGAGAAAAATTAGTGAAAAAGGAGGTTAACTATGGGACAAAAAGTAAATCCACACGGTTTTCGTGTAGGTATAATTAAGAACTGGGATTCACGTTGGTTTGTTAAGAAAAAAGATTTTGCAAACGCTTTGATTGAAGATTATAAAATTCGTAGAGTTTTGCTTAAAAAATTAAAACTTGCTGGAGTGCCTAAGATTGAAATTGAAAGAGATAATTCTAAAGTTCGTATCAATATTCATTGCGCTAAACCTGGTATTGTAATCGGAAAAGGCGGCGCGGAAATTGATAAGTTAAAGGTTTTTTGTGAAAAGCTTATTAATAAACCTGTGGTTCTTAATATAATTGAAGTTAAGAATATGGATATGAATGCAAAGCTTGTTGCAGAAGGGATAGCTGCTCAGCTTGAAAAGAGGGTTTCATTTAGACGTGCTCTTAAACAAGCGATGGGAAGATCTATGAAAGCAGGAGCGAAGGGCATTAAAACTCAGGTTTCCGGAAGACTAGGCGGTGCGGAAATTGCACGTACCGAGCATTACCATGAAGGTACTATTCCGCTTCAAACAATTCGTGCTGATATCGATTATGGTTTTGCTGAAGCTGCTACGACTTATGGAATAATCGGCGTGAAAGTTTGGATTTATAAAGGCGAAATTTTAACAAGTTCAGTTCAAAGAGTTTCGGAAGAAAAGCTTTCCGGTAGGAAGAATTTTTCAGAGAAACGTCCAAAGAAGAAAGAGGTAGCAAAGGAGGGCGCTGAGGATGTTACTGCCAAAGAGGACTAAACACAGAAAAATGCATCGCGGAAGAATGAAAGGCAAAGCACTGCGCGGCAATAGGGTTTCTTACGGCGATTTTGGTTTGCAAGCTTTAGAGCCCGTTTGGATTACATCTAATCAAATCGAAGCTGCTCGTGTTGCAATGACGAGATTTTGTAAAAGAGCTGGTAAAGTTTGGATAAAGATTTTCCCTGATAAGCCTGTTTCTAAAAAGCCCGCTGAAACTCGTATGGGTAAAGGTAAAGGTGCGCCTGAGTTTTGGGTAGCAGTTGTAAAGCCTGGCAGAATACTTTTTGAAATTGGCGATATTCCGGAGGAAACGGCCAGAGAGGCTATGCGCTTGGCAGCTCATAAACTCCCTGTTGCATGCAAGTTTGTGAGGAAGCAAGAAACGGATGGTGATGTGTAATGAAAAGAACTTTGGAGATTAGCAATATGTCAGTTGATGATCTTAAAGCTAAGCTTAAAGACCTCAAAACTGAACTTTTTAATCTTAGATTTCAACATGCCACCAATCAGCTTGAAAATCCTATGAGTATAAGGGCTGTTAAAAAAGATATTGCAAGAGTTTTAACGGCAATCAATAAAGATGAAGTTAATCAAGCAACTGAATCATAGTGGAAGGAGGAAATGTTTTGAAGAATAAAATTTTGAGCGGTAGAAATATAAGAAAAGTAAGAGTCGGAAAAGTTGTTAGTGACAAAATGGATAAAACCATTGTTGTTGCGGTTGAAGATAGCGTTAAACATCCACTTTATATGAAAGTTGTAAGACGTACTATCAGATTAAAAACCCATGACGAAAATAATGAAGCCGGAATTGGCGATACTGTTAAAATTATGGAAACAAGACCTCTTTCCAAGCTGAAAAGGTGGAGGCTTGTACGTATTATAGAGAAAGCAAAATAATTTTTTAGTTCTTGGGTATTTAAATTTATTTAGTTAGGAGGATGTTGGCGTGATACAACCAGAATCTCGTTTAAAAGTGGGCGATAATACCGGCGCTAAAGAAGTTATGTGTATTCGTGTTTTAGGCGGTACAAAGAGAAAGTATGCTTCAATAGGCGATGTAATAGTTGCTTCAGTTAAAAAAGCATCACCCGGTGGCGTTGTTAAAAAGGGCGATGTTGTTAAAGCTGTTGTTGTTAGATCAAAAAGCAAGGTTCGTAGAGCGGATGGCTCATATATTTGCTTTGATGAAAATTCGGCGGTTATTATTAAAGAAGATAAAACTCCGAAAGGTACTCGTATTTTTGGGCCTGTGGCAAGAGAGTTGCGCGAACATGGTTTTACAAAAATAATGAGTCTTTCTCCGGAAGCTTTATAGTAAGGGAGGCGTTTGTTGTTGTTTAAAAAAAGTTACAAAAGTTCGTTTAATCTAGAGCATAAGAAAATGCACGTTAAAACCGGAGACAAAGTTTTGGTTCTTAGCGGTAAAGATAAAGGTAAGCAAGGCAAAATTCTTGCAGTTAGCCCTAAGGAAAATAAAGTTATTGTTGAAGGTATTAGTATAGTTTCAAAACATACCAAAGCCCGTAAAGCTGGTCAAGAAGGCGGAATTGTTAAAACCGAGAGCGCGATGTATGCCTCTAAAGTTCAGTTGGTATGTTCGCATTGTGGTAAAGGTACGCGCGTTGCCCATAAGATAATGGAAGACGGTAAGAAAAAACGTAGTTGCAAAAAATGCGGCGAAGTATTGTAAGGAGGATATGAATGGCAAGATTAAGAGAGCTTTACAATGAAAAAGTTGCACCCTGTCTTCAAGAAAAGTTTAAGTATAAGAGCGTTATGCAGATCCCGAAGATTGAAAAGGTGGTTATCAATGTAGGCGCGGGAGAAGCAAAAGATAATTCTAAGGTTATTAGCTCTATTCTTGAGGATTTGGCTACCATTACCGGACAGAAACCGGTTGTGTGTACTGCCAGAAAATCTGTTGCTAACTTTAAGATTCGTGAAGGAATGAAGATTGGCGCAAAGGTAACTCTTCGCAGTGATAGGATGTACGAGTTTTTAGATCGATTTTTTAATCTAGCTCTTCCACAAGTTAGGGATTTTAGGGGAATTAATCCTAAATCTTTTGACGGAAAAGGAAATTATAACATGGGAGTAAAGGAGCAGCTTATATTCCCTGAAATAGAGTATGATAAAATCGATGGAATTCGCGGAATGGATATATCCATCTCTACAACTGCGGAAACGGATGAAGAAGCAAGAGAATTATTATCACTAATGGGAGCACCATTTTCAAAATAAGGGGGGATTATTGTGGCTAAAACATCACAAAGAGTAAGACAGCAAAGACCGCAAAAATTTTCTACAAGAGAGTATTCAAGGTGTAAAATTTGCGGAAGGCCGCATGCTTACCTCAGAAAATTCGGTATATGCCGTATTTGTTTCAGAGTGCTTGCTTATAGAGGGGAAATCCCAGGAGTAAGAAAGGCCAGTTGGTAAAAAAATAAAGCCATTATGCAAAGGAGGTACATTATATTATGCAAATTACCGATACAATTGCAGATTTATTGACAAGAATTCGCAATGCTATATCCGCAAAACATGAAACTGTCGAAGTGCCTGCATCTAACATGAAAAAAGCCATTGTGCAGATTTTATTTGATGAAGGTTATATAAGTAAATTTGATGTTGAAGAAGACGGAAAGCAAGGAAAAATTAAGATTACGCTTAAGTATTCAGAGGGTAAAAGATCCGCCATTACAGGGCTTAAGAGAGTTTCAAAACCCGGACTTAGGATTTATAGCAATGTTGAAGATATGCCCAAAGTGATAAAAGGATTGGGAATAGCTATAATCTCGACTTCACAAGGTGTTATGACTGACCGTGAAGCTCGTAAAAAAAATGTAGGTGGAGAAGTACTCGCATTTATTTGGTAAAGGAGGGACATAGATGTCCAGAATTGGAAGAAAACCTATAAATATTCCCGCCGGCGTTGATGTTAAATTCAAGGACGGCGTAATTACGGTTAAAGGTTCTAAGGGTACGCTCACTCAAGCGGTTCATCCCAACATGAGCGTTGAAATAAAAGATAATGTGATTACCGTTACAAGACCTAATGACCTAAAACAAAACAGAGCTCTTCATGGGCTTACTCGTTCACTTATTAACAATATGGTTGAAGGGGTTGTAAATGGATTTACAAAAGAGCTCGAAGTTAATGGTGTTGGATACCGTGTTCAGAAACAGGGTAGCAATCTTGTTATGAATTTGGGATATTCGCACCAAGTTACCGTTCCTGAAGTCGAAGGCATTAAATTTGAAGTTCAGGGCAACAAAATCACGGTTATTGGCCCGGACAAACAAAAAGTAGGGCAAGTGGCGGCAGAAATACGTGAAAAACGTCCGCCAGAGCCGTATAAAGGCAAAGGTATTAAGTATGTGGACGAGGTTATTCGCCGTAAAGAAGGTAAAACAGGTAAGAAATAATTAAGGAGTGTGAGTAGGCATGGTAAACAAGGCAGATAAGAATTTGGCCCGTTTAAGACGCCACAAAAGAGTGCGTGGAAAAATTTCGGGTACAGCAGATCGGCCACGCATGAATGTGTTTCGCTCCAGGAGCAACATTTATGTTCAGATAGTCGATGATGTGCTTGGTACAACATTGGTTTCAGCTTCTTCTTTGGATAAGGAAATTGAAGGTTATGGCGGTAACAAAGAAGCTGCTTTAAAAGTAGGTAAACTGGCGGCTTCACGTGCACTTGAAAAAGGAATTAAAGAAGTTGTGTTTGATCGCGGCGGATATATCTTTCACGGACGCGTTGCAAGTGTAGCGGCTGGTGCCAGAGAAGGCGGACTTGTATTTTAATTGAAGGAGGGGAATATATTTGGCTAGAATAGATGGTTCAAAACTTGATTTAAAAGAAAGATTGGTTGCAATAAATCGTGTTTCTAAAACCGTAAAAGGCGGACGTATTTTTAAATTTGCGGCGCTTATGGTTGTTGGAGACGGTAACGGAACGGTTGGTTTTGGTATGGGTAAATCTGGCGAAGTTCCGGACGCTATACGCAAAGGGATTGAAGATGCAAAGAAGAATCTAATAAGAGTTCCGCTTAAAGGCGATACAATTCCTCATGAAATTATAGGGGAATTTGGTGCAGGTAAAGTTCTTATGAAGCCTGCCGCACCTGGTACAGGAGTTATTGCTGGTGGCCCTGTTCGTGCAGTTGTTGAATCGGCTGGAATTAAGGATATCCGTACAAAAGCTCTTCGTTCTAATAATCCCTGCAATGTGGTAAGGGCCACTATGGAAGGTCTTAAAGATCTTCGTAGTGCTCAGGAAGTTGCCGTAATGCGTGGTAAGACTACAAAAGAAATTTTAGGTTAGGAGACGACTGTGAATGAAAACAATAAAAATTACACTTAAAAAAAGCCTAAACGGTCGCTCGCTAAAGCAGATAAGGACGGCGCATTCCGTAGGGCTGCGTAAAATAGATGATTATACCGTTCAGCCTAAGAATGACGCAACAGAAGGTAAGCTTTGTGTGATTGAACATATGGTTGAAGTGCAGGAAATGTAGTTAGAGGCTAGATTGTTTTCAACAGTATTCTTTGAAAAATTTATTTTTAGGGGGTGAGTTTGATGGAGCTTCAGAATTTAGTTGCTGTTAAAGGTTCTAGAAAATCGCCAAGGCGTATTGGCCGAGGTCATGGATCTGGCTGGGGTAAAACTGCTGGGAAAGGGCATAAAGGTCAAAACGCAAGATCAGGCGGTGGAGTAAGGCCGGGGTTTGAAGGAGGCCAGATGCCTCTTCAAAGAAGAATTCCGAAAAGAGGTTTTAACAATATATTTGCTAAAAAGATTATCGGAATAAATGTAAGTGACCTTGAAAAGTTTGGAGAAAATTCTGTTATTGATGCCGGTGAGCTTGTGAATATTGGATTAGTTAAAAGAAATTTTGATAAAATCAAAATCTTGGGTAATGGTAATCTTACAAAATGTTTGACAGTTAAAGCTCATATGTTTTCAAAATCTGCAATTGAGAAAATTCAAGCCGTAGGCGGGAAAGCAGAGGTGGTCTAATTGATTAGAACATTGATAAATTCTTGGAAAGTCCCGGAACTTAGAAAAAAATTGATTTTTACAATTTTTATCATAGTGGTTTTCCGAATCGGTTCAGTTATACCGGTACCGTTTTTGAATGTTGAAGCGCTTGCTGGAATGATGAATAGTCTAGGAGATAGTGGTGCGGTTCTTGCATATCTTGATACTCTCTCTGGCGGAGCGTTTGCTCAGGCAACGCTTTTTGCAATGTCAGTTTCTCCGTATATTAACGCATCCATTATAATGCAGCTCATGACGGTTGCTCTTCCTTACCTTGAATCTCTCCAAAAAGAGGGGGAAGAAGGGCGTAAAAAGCTTACAGCAATTACTCGTTATTTAACAATTTTTCTTGGCCTTATGCAAGGTACGGCTTTTTACTTGTATCTAAGAACCGGAAGTTATGCCGGTCAGCCGATAATACAATATACAGAGGGCCTTGTTGGATTATTTGTAGCGGTTATTATAGTATTTTCGTTTACAGCAGGTACAGCGCTTATTATGTGGCTCGGCGAACAAGTAAATGTTAAAGGTGTTGGTAATGGCGTATCCATTATAATGTTTGCTGGTATTGTTTCGAGGATGCCAAGTTTGATTGCAAGACTTTCAGTTTATTTTAGCTCGGCTGTGGAAGATCCTTCGCAGAATGGAAAATATTACGTTTTTGTCCCACTTTTTGTATTGATGTTCTTGTTTATGATGTGGATAATAGTCTATATGAACGATGCCGAAAGGCGTATTCCGATTCAATACGCACAGCGTGTGGTGGGAAGAAAAATGTATGCAGGACAAAGCAGTCATATTCCGCTTAAAATTGGAATTTCCGGAGTTATGCCGGTTATTTTTGCAACTTCTATTTTGGCAGTGCCTAACTTTATAAACTTTTTTGCTCGTCCGACCGGATTTTGGAAAGTGGTGTTAGATTCGCTTTCTATAAATGGACCTGTTTATACTACGGTGTATTTCTTCCTTATTATCATGTTTGCATATTTTTACGTTTCCATAACATATAATCCAATAGAAATGGCAAATAATTTGCGTCAAAGTAATGGTGCGATCCCTGGTATAAGACCAGGTAAGCCAACGGCAGATTTTCTTGCAAAAGTTCTTTCAAAGGTAACGTTTTTAGGAGCGCTGTTTCTTGCACTGATAGCACTTTTACCTATAGGATTTAGTGCGGGTACCGGTATGCATAACTTGTCTATGGGCGGAACTTCGATTATAATTATGGTTGGTGTTGCGTTAGAGACGGTCAAACAAATGGAATCGCAGCTTATGATGAGGCACTATAAAGGATTCTTAGATTAATATTTTGGATAGCTTAATTTTATTTTTCGTTTGGAAGTTGTATTAGATTTTAAAAGGAGCGCTTTTTATGAATATAATATTTTTAGGAGCACCTGGCGCAGGAAAAGGTACGCAGGCAGTAATTGTATCTAAAAATTTTAAAATCCCTACAATTTCGACGGGAGATATTATAAGACAAGCGTTGAAGAGCGGCTCTGAGATGGGTCTTAAAGCCAAAGAATATACGGATAAAGGGCATTTAGTGCCCGATGAAATTGTGATTGGTATTGTAAAAGATAGAATTGCAAAAGAAGATTGCAAAAACGGATTTATTCTTGATGGTTTTCCAAGGACCATTCCTCAGGCCGAGGCTTTGACAAGTTCTGGCGTAAATATTGATGCAGTTGTCGATATAGAAGTGGATGACGCAGTTATTTATAGCAGGATGTCAGGGCGGCGTGTTTGCAGTCATTGCGGAAGAACATATAACGTAAATTTAGATGTTAAACCAAAGCATGATGGCGTGTGCGATGATTGCGGAAATGCCCTTGTTCAACGTGTGGATGACAAGTTAGAAACAGTAAAAGAGCGTTTGAAAGTTTATTATGAAAAAACGCACGTTCTTAAAGATTATTATGAGAAATCGGAGAAGCTGTTCGTAGTAAACGGGGATCAAGATGTTGATAGGATATATCACGATATTGAAAAAGTGCTAAAGGAACTAAAGTGATATGATAGTTTTAAAATCTCCTAGTGAAATAGATGTGATGAAAGAATCGGGTAAGATTGCCGCAAGAGCTCTAAAAATTGCGGGCGAAGCGGTAAATCCCGGAGTTACCACCGATTATATAGATGGGCTAGTTGGTAAATATCTTATTTCCGAAGGCGCGATTTCTTCTTCTTTAGGATATGGTGGGTTCCCCAAGAATTGCTGTATATCTGTAAATAACGAAGTCATTCATGGCATACCTTCTGCAAAGAAAGTTTTAAAAAATGGCGATATTGTTAGTATTGATATATGCTCAAAATTTAAAGGGTTTCATGCAGATAATGCGTATACTTTCCCTTGTGGAGATGTTTCAGAGAATGCTAAATCTCTTATGAGAGTAACAAAAGCAGTTCTTTATGAAGGAATAAAATTTGCTGTTGTTGGCAATCGTATAGGGGATATAAGTAGTGCAGTAGAAGGTTATGTCACAGCGCACGGCTACTCGGTGGTCCGGGAGTTTGTCGGTCATGGAGTGGGCGCGCAGTTACATGAAGATCCATCGGTTCCAAATTTTGGTAAGGCAGGTCACGGACCAAGGCTTGTAAGTGGTATGACGATAGCAATTGAGCCGATGATAAATGAAGGTACTGGAAAAGTGATTGTATCGAATGATGATTGGACGGTTCTTACGGCGGATGGTAAGTTATCTGCCCATTTTGAACACACCATAGCGATTACGGCGGATGGGCCTATTATTATAACCAATCCCGATTAAGTGTTTATTTTAAGGAAGATTGATTTATGGAATTAAAAAAGGGCGCAGTTGTTTATTCCTTAGCAGGACATGATAAGGGGACATTCCAAGTTGTAATGGATTTTGATAGTAAATATGCTATGGTATGCGACGGGAAATATAGATTACTAGAACGACTTAAAAAGAAAAATTTAATGCATATTAAATTAACTAATAAAGTGCTAGATGAAAGTAATCTTAGGAGTAATCGCTCAGTGAGAATTGCTTTAAGGCAGTTTAATCAGGCGTTAGATAAAACTTTTGAAAGTACGTAAATTAAGGTAGAGGTGGTGTAATGAGCGCAAAAAGTGCTAGTTAGTGCTTGCTCGTTTGATATGTCAAAAGAAGATGTTATTGAGGTAGAGGGCAAAGTTGTTGACGTTCTTCCTAATGCTATGTTCAAGGTAGAACTTCCCAATCAGAAAGTAATACTTGCACATATTTCTGGAAAGCTGCGTATGAACTATATAAAAATATTGCAAGGGGATACGGTAAAAGTTGAGATGTCGCCTTATGATTTAACAAGAGGTAGAATTACTTGGCGTTCTAAAGAAAGCTCGAGCGGTTCAGATGTAAATTATAAAGCTGGCGATGTGGTTACTGGTAACGCTGCTGACAATGATAGCTTAAAAGATAATTTTTTGAAGGAGGCGAACAATGATGAAAGTCAGACCTTCAGTTAAACCGATTTGTGATAAATGTAAGATAATAAGGCGCAAAGGAAAAGTTATGGTTATTTGCGAAAATAAGAAGCACAAACAAAGGCAAGGATAATTTAATATAAAATTTTGGAGGTGGGTTAAGAATGGCCCGTATATCAGGTGTTGACTTACCGAGAGATAAGAGGATAGAAGTAGGACTTACTTATATTTTCGGTATAGGATTGTCAACAGCTAAGGAAATAATTGCAAAAACAAAAGTTAATCCAGATACAAGAGTAAGGGATCTTACCGAAGACGATATATCCAAACTTAGAAGCTGTATTGATGAAAACTATAAAGTGGAAGGCGACCTTAGAAGTGAAATTGCTTTTAATATAAAAAGGCTTATAGAAATTGGATGCTATCGCGGAATTCGTCATAGAAAAGGGCTTCCTGTTCGCGGTCAGAGGTCTAAAACTAACGCAAGGACAAGAAAAGGCCGCAGAAAAACGATGGCAAATAAAAAAATTGCAAAATAAGGGAGGAATAATTTGATGGCAGTTCAAACTAATGCCAAGAAAAATACTGTTCGCAAACGTCGTGCTAAGAAGATCATAGAACGTGGCGCGGCACATATTCAGTCTACTTTTAATAATACGATTGTCACAATAACCGATATAAATGGAAATGCGGTTTCATGGGCAAGCGCAGGCGGGCTTGGATTTAAAGGTTCTAAAAAATCTACGCCTTTTGCTGCTCAAACGGCTTCAGATGCAGCGGCTAGGGTTGCAATTGAGTTTGGAATGAAAAATGTTGAAGTTTATGTTAAAGGTCCAGGGTCAGGTAGGGAAGCAGCAATTCGTGCGCTTCAAGCGGCAGGACTTGAGGTAACTATGATTAAAGACGTAACCCCGATCCCACATAATGGTTGTCGTCCACCAAAAAGAAGACGTGTTTAATAATTAAGGAGGTGTAATTTAATATATGGCAAGATATACAGGTGCTGTGTGCAGACTATGCCGCAGAGAAGGTCAAAAACTTTTTTTGAAAGGCGAAAGATGTTATTCTGGTAAGTGTGCGTTTTCAAGGCGTTCATATGCTCCGGGGCAACATGGTCAAGGACGCAAAAAGTATTCGGAATACGGACTTCAATTGCGCGCAAAACAAAAAGCAAGGCGCTATTATGGAGTGCTTGAGCATCAGTTTTCGGATTACTTTACCATGGCAACGAATATAAAAGAAGGAAAAACCGGTGAAAATTTACTTTCTATTTTGGAATCACGCTTAGATAACGTTATTTATCGTTTAGGTTGGGCAAATTCTAGAGCGGAGGCAAGGCAGCTTATTGTTCATGAACATTTTACACTTAACGGACATAAAGTAAGCATCCCTTCGCTGCTTGTTAAAACCGGTGATACGCTTGGTATAAGCGAAAATTCAAGTAAGAGCCCTAAATTTAAATCTATTTTGGAAATAAATGGTTCAAGACCGGTTCCAAAATGGCTGGAAGTAAATAATGAAGCTCTTACAGCTAAGAAACTTAATATGCCGGCAAGAGAGGATATCGACCTTGATGTTGAAGAAACATTGATTGTTGAATTGTACTCCAAATAATATCTTATGTTTTGTAACGATATATAAACATTTTGAGGTGGAGATCTGAGCTTTTAGAATGTTAGGGAGGATTTAATGATTGAAATAGAAAAGCCTAAGATTAGCCTTCAAGAGGTATCTGAGGATGGGAAATACGGAAAATTTGTGATTGAACCTTTAGAAAGAGGTTTTGGAAATACTTTAGGAAATAGTTTAAGAAGGATTTTACTTTCATCTGTTCCCGGTGTTGCGCCGAATAGCATTAAAATTGATGGTGTTATGCATGAATTTTCAACCATAGATGGCGTAAAAGAAGACGTTACCGAAATAGTTTTAAATGTTAAGGAGATTCTCGCAAAGCTTAATTGTGATGAAGCTAAGACGGTGGCAATTAATGCTAAAGGTTCGTGTGAAGTTACTGCGGGTATGATAGAACATGACAGTGATGTTGAGATAGTTAACCCCGATTGCCATATAGCAACGCTTGGTAAGGGCGCAGAGCTTCATATGGAAATAACCCTTGATAAAGGACGTGGTTATGTTTCTGCAGAACGTCATAAATCAGAAGGTGCAGATAATAAAATAGGAGTTTTGCCTGTTGATTCCATTTACACTCCAGTTGTAAAGGTAAATTATAACGTTGAAAATACTCGTGTTGGGCAGATAACCGATTTTGATAAACTTTCATTCGAGGTTTGGACGAACGGTACTATTACACCTGAAGAAGCAGTATCTATTGGGGCCAAAATACTCATAGAGCACTTTAATTTATTACTTGGACTTTCTGAGATTGCCGGAAGGACCAATATGATGATTGAAACGAAATCCAAGCAAAATGTAACTAATTTAGATGTTACAATCGATGAGTTGGAACTTTCTGTAAGATCATATAATTGCCTGAAACGGGCGGGCATTAATACTGTTCGTGATCTTACAAACAAGAGCGAAGAAGATATGATGAAAGTTCGTAATTTAGGTCGTAAATCTCTTGATGAAGTTATCGAAAAACTTCATTCAATGGGACTTGACCTTGGCAGTAATATATCCGAATAATTGTTTTTTATGAATATTTTAAATAAGGTTTTAAAAGGGAGGTATAAAAGATGTCCGGTAGAAGAAAACTCGGCCGTGCAACGGCTCATAGATTAGCAATGCTAAGAGCGTTAGTTACATTCCTTTTGGAAAAAGGTAGCATTGAAACAACCGTAACCAGAGCGAAAGAATTGCGTTCTTTGGCTGAAAAAATGATTACAATAGCAAAAATTAATAGTTTGCATAATAAGCGTATGATATTTTCTTTTATTACAAAAGA
>JAEEGL011715401.1_pt1 | contig 12227 bp, 3 predicted proteins | sample 9134231 | NCBI WGS metagenome assembly JAEEGL01 (sample SAMN16246548, study PRJNA631951) | gut metagenome | biome: gut microbiome; feature: rumen; material: fiber-attached | host: Bos | place: Iran: Karaj | collected 2018-10
ACGGCAAGTCGCCCGCGCAGATAGCGTCCGCGCTCGCGGAGAACGGCGCTAACGGCATCCCGCTTTGGCAGAGCTACGCGCTCGGGCTCGATCCGACGGACGTCACGGCGAAGCCCAGGGCGACGATCGCGATGAACGGCTCGAACGTCGAGCTTCGCCTCGTCGGCATAACGGTGAACGCCGCTTCCGGAGCCACGGTGACGTACAAGGTCTACAGGACCGCAGACATCATGGACATGGCGAACGCCGAGCCGGCAAGCGGCGACAAGGCTGTAGATGCGATGACTTCGGTCCCGAAAGGCGCGTCCGAGGACAAGATGTTCTACCAGCTCAAGGTCGACGTGAAGGGGTATTAAAGTTCAAAGTTTGAAGTTCAAAGTTGTAAGTTGTAAGTTTAAAGTTGTGAGTTGTAAGTTGTGAGGGCGGGGGAACGAGAGGGAGAAAATGAAAGTGTGCATTAAGACCACTGTGCTTGCCATTTCATCGTCCATTGCGGCGATGGCCGCACTTGCCGCAACCGTCCATCCTGCAGATGACGGCAGGGCGTTGTGCAATCCCGGCATGGGGTGGACCATGCACTACTACTCGAACAAGCCGTGGACATACGGCACGTGCGTCGAGCAGGGCGACTCGATGGAGTGGTTCCCCGGGTGCTCGGTCATCTACCTGCGCCTTCCGTGGGCGTACCTCGAGCCCGAGGAGGGGAAGTTCAACTGGAACGCGATCGACACTCCGGCGCAGAGGTGGATCGAGCGCGGCGGACAGATTGCGTTCCGCATCACGGCTTCCGAGGACTGGATGGAGTACGCCACGCCGAAGTGGGTGTTCGACGCTGGCGCGAAGGGCGTGCGCTACAAGTTCGGATGGGGCAAGGGCGGCGGTCCGAACCCCGATGGCTATGCGGTCGACCCAGACTTCGTGGACCCGGTGTTCCTCGAGAAGCTGGAGAACTTCCTGAAGGCCTTTGGCGCACGGTACGACGGGCGGCGCGAGGTTGCGTTCGTGGACGTGGGCACATATGGACTCTGGGGCGAAGGGCACACGCACGGCACGAGCCGCGTTCCGCAGGAGAAGATGAACGAGGACGTCAAGCGGCACATCGACCTCCACCTGAAGTATTTCCCGCACACGCAGCTCGTCATCAGCGACGACGTTAGCTTCCCGTCGTGCCCCGACGCGGATCCGCCGCTTCTCGCCTACGCGCGCTCGAAGGGCGTTGGCTGGCGCGACGACTCCATAATGGTGGCGAAGCCTCCGAAGTCCTGGCACCACGCGAACCAGGCCGCGCTCTTCTGGCGCACGCTGCCGATCGTGCTGGAGCATGACCACTACAGTGGCGCGACCTCGCGCGGCAGCTGGATAGACGGATACCTTCTCAAGTCCGTGGAGGAGCACCACGCGAGCTACATGTCGATCCACGGCGACCCCCGCAAGATACTCGACGAGAACAAGGACGCTATTGCCGCCGTCAACCTGCGGCTCGGCTACAGGTTCCTGCCGGAGGAGATCACGTGGCCGGACAGAGTCTCCGTAGGCCGCCTTGCGAAGCCGTTCAAGGTTTCATGGTCGTGGAAGAACCTCGGTGTCGCGCCTTCATACCGGAAATTCTATCCCTGCCTTACCGTCAAGGACGATAAGGGGCGCATCGTCGCGGTGCTGTCGGACGGCGGCTTCGACCTCTCGGCGCTACAGCCGGCGGAGCCAGGCAAGGCCGTAGCGTCCAGCCACGAGGCAGAGTTCACCCTAGGCCGATGGTCCGCGCCTAAGACCAAGCCCGGCACATACGAGGTATACGTCTCCGTTGGCGAGGAGGACGGCACGCCGGTTGTGGAGCTCCCTCTTCCGGACGGCGACGGACATCGGCGCTACCGCGTCGGCGCAATTACCTTCACAGGTTTGTGATCCGTCTGCCGTCACGCCTTGCGCCCATGCCGGCGGTGCAAGAAAGTTGACATATCAACTGCTTGCGGCGGGCGCTTTTTTTGGTAGAATAGGGGCATGAATACAAAAAGTGTAGTCGTTTCCGCCGCGCTCGCGCTCTGCGCAGCGTATTCATTCGCCGCTACTGAGGTGCTCGACGAGACCTACGACGTTGTGGTCGTAGGCGGCACGTCCTACGGCATCGCCGCCGCCACTGCCGCGCAGGAGGCGGGCGCCAAGGTGTTCGTGGCCGCTCCGCGCGGGTACCTAGGCGAAGACCTCGCCGGCAAGTACATCCTCATGCCGGACAAGGGCGACGACGCTTCGCACCCGATGTACGCGAAGCTCTGGGCCGAGAAGAGCAGGGTGCAGAAGCCGCTCGCCATCAAGAAGCTGCTTGACCGCACGCTTCTCGACGCGAAGCTCCCGTTCCGCACGTGGATGCCGACCGTCGACGTCGCGAAGGACGCCGAAGGGCATGTCGCGGGAATCGTGGTCTGGACGCGCAGCGGAAAGCGCACCATCGCCGCGAAGTGCGTGGTGGACGCGACCGAGCGCGCGTGGATATCGCGCTGCGCCGGCGCGGAGTTCGCTCCGTTCCCGTCCGGCGAATACGTCTTTACGCGCAACGTCGTGTCCGGCGAGGAGCCGAAGGCCGATGGCATGGAGGTGCGCAGGGTGGCCGGCGCAGGCAAGCACCGCATACAGAAGCGCCTAAGCGAAACAGACCCGGCTGAAGTGCAGGGATCGCTCTGGGCGTGCACGATGAAGCTTCCGATGAAGGACGGCAGCGCGCTTTCCTTCGCCGCCGCCGAGCAGCTCGCGCGCGACAAGACATGGACTCGTCTGCACCTCGAGGCGGCGGACACGCTCGTAATGGCTGCGCCGCCGGACCAGCTCAAGAAGCCCGCGGATGGCGTGTTCACGGCAGGGCCCCTTGCCGGCGAAGCCTACGCGAAGCCCGGTTCGGCGCTTGTCGCGGCGGCGGAGCTTGGACGCAGCGCGGCTGCGTACGCTAAGACGAGCAAGGCCGGCAAGCCAGTTGCCGCGGCCAACAAGCTTCCGCCGGACGTCGCCTCCTGCGACGTTCTAGTGGCGGGCGTTGGAACCGGCGGCGCTCCCGCGACTATTGCCGCGGCGCGTCGCGGCGCGAAGACGATGGGCTTCGAGTGGGCATACAAGTGCGGCGGACTTACGACCGAGGGCATGATCGGCGGCTACTACTACGGCAACTGCGTGGGCTTCACGAAGGAGATCGACGCCGGAGTGCCGGGCGAAGGTATCGTCTACGTGGCGGCGAAGGACCAGTGGTTTCGCAGCGAGGCGCGCAAGGCCGGCGCCGAGATCGTGTTCGGCTCATTCGTTGCCGACGCAGTTGTCGAGAACGGGCGCATCGCCGGCGCCGTCGTGGTGTTCTCGGACGGCTCAACGGGACTGGTGAGGTGCCGCGCCGCGGTCGACGCGACGGGCAACTCCGACCTTGCGGCCGCGGCTGGCGAGGAGACCGAGTTCATCAACGCGGACGAGCTGTCGCTCCAGGGCGCGTCGTTCGTGCGCAAGTCGCTCGGCGCAAGCAACCAGAACGTCGACTACTCGTTCATCGACGACACCGACGCGGAGGACCTCTGGTACATCTCCCTGCGCGGGCGCGCCTGTTACCAGGACCACTACTGGGACCAGAGCCAGGTCATCGACACGCGCGAACGCCGCCGCATCCGCGGAGTCTTCAGGGTCAGCCCGCAGGACGTGATGCTCGCGCGCACGTATCCCGACATCGTGTGTGTCACGCGCTCCAACTTCGACACGCACGGCCAGACCATCGACACCCAGTTCTTCATCGAGGCTCCGCCGCACAAGCCGATATTCGTGAACCTGCCGTATCGGGCGCTCCAGCCCAAGAACACGGACAACCTGCTCGTCGTCGGCCTTGGCCTGAGCGCGCACCGCGACGCGATGCCGATCCTCCGCATGGAGCCCGACGTCCAGAACCAGGGCTTTGTGGCCGGCACGGCCTGCGCGATGGCGCTGAAGGACGGCAAGACCACGCGTACCATCGACGTCAAGGAGCTGCAGAAGATACTCGTCGACAAGGGCGTTGTGCCGGAGTCCGTGCTTACGGAGAAGGACACGTTCCCGCTCTCCGACGAGACGATCGCCGAAGCCGTCGCGTCGCTGCCAGAGGCGTTCAGCGGGCTCGAAGGCCAGTACACGAAGACCACCTCCGAGGCGTACCGCGGCCTTGCGGTCGTTTTCGCCGAGCAGCAGCGTTCGCTTGCGCCGCTGCGCGGGGCGTACGAAAAGGCCGATTCGGCCGAGGCTAAGCTTGTGTTTGCGCACGTGCTCGCCTTCCTCGGCGATGCGACTGGCGCCGATGGCATCGCCGCAAAGGTCAGGGAGTCGTCTTGGGACAAGGGATGGAACTACCGCGGCATGGGCCAGTTCGGCCGCAGCGTGAGCTGGCTCGACAGCTACATCATCGCGCTCGGGCGCACTAAGAGCCCGGCAGCGTTTGATGCGATAGCGATGCGCGCAAGGGAGCTCGGGCCGGACAGCGAGTACTCGCACTTCCGCGCCGTGGCGATGGCGTTCGAGTCCATTGGAGACCGCCGCGCTGCGCCGATCCTGAAGGAGCTCCTGTCCAAGCCGGGGCTCGGCGGGCATTCGTTCCTCTTCGAGCGCGATGGCGCGCCGGCGATCAAGGACTACGACAAGTACAACTTCTCCGGCAAGGACGGAAAGGCGACTGGCGGCAACGCGGTGCCGGACCGCGAGCGCTCGGCCTGCCTGCGCGAACTCGCGCTCGCTCGCGCGCTGTACAGGCTTGGCGACGCCGACGGCCTTGGCGAGAAGACGCTCCGCGCCTATGTCAGCGATCCGCGCCGCGCATACGCCAACCACGCCAGCAAGGTCCTGTCGTCCGGCAAGCGGTAAAACAGGAAAAATTTTCCAAGGAATTGCGGTCCGTCCGCATCTAACAAGTTAAAGGAGCAACAGGCTCCTTTCCCGTCGCCCATTTGGCCCTGCGCCGAATGGCAGCGGAAAAGTTTGTTAAGTGCAAAACATAGCAAAAAGGATGGACGCCTAATGAAAAACGAACGCTTTGGAATCGGCGTTGTCGCCGCTGGTGTTTTCGCGGCGGTCGCGCTTGCCGCGGCACATGCATCGGGGGCAGTAGCCACCAACGAGCTCCACATCGCGGAGGCGACGGGCAAGACAGTTAAGCCTCTCCACGGACTCGGCGGCGGACCGAAGACTGGCTGGGGCATAGGCAAGGACGGAGGCGTATACAACGACGCCTCGCCGCTCTACCGCAAGGTCGCCCCGCCGTTCGTGCGCCTCCACGACATCGAGACGCCGTTCGCTCGCGAGCAGTTCTTCGACATGCACGTGTACACGAACGACACGACTGCCGGGCACGCCCGCTACTTCGACCGGTCCGACGCCTACATCGACGCCATCGTCGCCGTGGTGCCCCAGGCGAAGATCATCTTCCGTCTCGGCGAGTCCATCGGCGCGCAGGACAGCATGAACCCGTACGCCGTGAAGCCGTCCGACTACGACGCGTGGACGGCCGCCGCGGTAGACATCGCCGAGCACTACGTGAAGAAGTACCCCAGGGTCGAGTGGTGGTTCGAGATCTGGAACGAGGCGAACCTCACCGGGCCGGAGGGCTCCGACTGCCACAAGACCTTCTCCTCCGCGCCCAACTCCGGCGACACGTGCCCGGCGGCGGACTACTTTGCCCTCTACGAGAAGGCGGCGCTCGCGCTCGGGCAGCTCAGGAAGACGGGCGGATACAGGAACATGAAGATCGGCGGACCCGCCGAGAGCGGAATCGAGAAGGGCGACTGGTCCACGTTCTCGTGCCAGGAGTTCCTCGCGGACCTCGAGCGCTACAACGCCGAGCACAAGTGCGTGGTCCCGCTCGACTTCTACTCGTGGCACCAGTACGACGGCCCGACGGTCGTGACGCCCGTCGCCGACGAGGTGAGGAAGCTCCTCGCCGCCACGAAGCACTACCGCAAGACGCTCAACATCTGCGACGAGTGGAACCTCACCGTGGACAACAGCCGCGTAGGCCAGATTGGCCTCGCCGAGGGCGCGGCCAACACGCTCGCCACGATGATCTCCTGGCAGGACTCGGGGCTCGACGGCGCGGTCTACTACGACGCCCAGCTCACCGGCGGATTCAACGGGCTCTGGTACAAGCCGTACCTCGACCTCATGACGGGCGACCAGCAGTCCATGATGGAGCTGATGATGGCGTATGCGCAGGGCGGCATCCCCGCCGTCACGGAAGTGCAGCGGCGGATCCTCGAGCCCTACGCGGATACTCCCAACGTCCCGCTCGGCGGATACTGGGCCATGCGCGCCTTCTCCACCGTTGCGTCGCACGGCAAGCTGCTCGCCATTCAGCGCGGCACCTCGGTTCCCGCTTCGGTCTACGCCCTCGCGAGCCGCGACGCCTCGGGCGGCGCAATCGCCATCGTCAACAACGCCAACAAGACCGCGAAGATCCGCGTTGGGGCGATTCCGTTCCCGGCTCCCGTGACCATGTGCCGCGTGAAGGGCTCGAACACGGCCGGTGCGGCGGTCACGCCGGTCGCCTCGACCCTCTCCGGTGACTCCGTGGACCTCACGCTCGACCCGTACGAAATCGTCCTCATCGGTACGGGCGGCGGAATGCAGTGACGGGCTTTTTAAAAGGGAAAACGACATGAAGAAGATATTTGCAGTTGCCGCGGCGGCGATTGGCTGCTTCGGCGCCTTGGCGGACACGTGGACCGACTCGTCCACCGGAATCGAGTGGACCTACACGGTCTGCAACGGAGAGGCGACGCTCGGCGGGCTCGACAGCTCGACGACGGCGATCCCGAAGAACACCTCCGGCGCGGTGACGATTCCCGCCACGCTCGGCGGATCTCCCGTTGTCTACGTCGGCGACTATGCGTTCAGGGGTTGCAGCAACCTCACGAGCGTGACCATACAGAACGGCGTTGGGAGCATCGGAAGCTCGGCGTTCGAGAACTGCTCCGGACTCACCTCCGTTTCGATAGGCAACGGCGTGACGAACATCTGGTCCAGGCCGTTCTCCGGCTGCCGCAGCCTCACGTCGATCCAGGTCTCGAGTAGCAATCCGAACTACAAGGCGTCTAGCGGACACCTCCTCACCAAGGACGGCAAGACGCTCGTCTGCGGCGTGAAGGGCTCGAACGGGACGGTGACAATCCCGTCCGGCGTGACGAGCATCGGCGACTATGCGTTCGAGGGCCAAGGCGCGCTTGCTGGCGTGACGATTCCCGCGGACGTCGCGAGCATAGGAATCCGCGCCTTCGCCGACTGCCCCTCCCTCGCGAGCGCCACGATCGGAAGCGGCGTAAAGGCCATCGGCGAGGGCGCGTTCTCGGGCTGCAGCTCGCTTGCGAGCGTGACGATTCCCGCGGGCGTCACGTCCATCGGCGACTGGGCGTTCGCGGACTGCACCGGGCTCTCGAACATTTCGAAGGTGACGTTCGCCGGCGGCATGGACGGCATCGAGATGAACGTCTGGCGCGCCTTCGTCGGCACGCCGTGGCTGGACGCATACGTCGCCGCCATGACGAAGCCCGGCAATGACAACCGCGCGAGCGCCGTCACGCTGTCCGGCAGGAGCGGAATCGCGACCGGCTCGAACGTCGGCGCAGGCGTTGAGGACGGCGAGGCGCTCTGCAGCGTGTGGGCCGCGGCGGCACCGGCGTGGTGGGGGTGGAAGACCATCTGGTGGAAGTGGACTGCACCGTCCAGCGAAACCTTCAAGTTCCTGACCAAGGGCTCGGGATTCGACACGGTGCTCGGCGTATTCAAGAGCGGCTCCGGCAACGCGCTCGTGCTTGTCGGCGACAGCGACGACGCCTTTGCGGGCGGCGCGAGCAGCGTCAGCTTCAGCGCCGTGAAGGACACGACGTACTACATTGCGGTCGGCGGATACGAATCGCAGATGGGCGACATCGTCCTGCGCTGGCAGGGCGCGACGGAAGACCAGGCTTCGTACGGACAGCTCGCGACGAATGCGTACGCGAAGTCGATGTCCATACAGTTCAACTTTGTCCCGCAGGGCGTTACGCTTACCAACTTCCCGGCGCTCGTCAAGCTCTCGACTTCGATCACCGGCTTCAGCTATTCCGACTTCAGGAAGGCGAAGGGCGGAGACCTCCGCTTTGCGGACGCGACCGGCGCGATCCTCCCGCACGAGATCGACACGTGGGACGAAGGCGGGGTCTCGACGGTATGGGTAAAGGTTCCGCGCCTCGTGAAGGACACGACGATCACCGCCTACTACGGCTGCTCAGGCACGCCCGAGGCGGTCGACCCGAAGGACGTCTGGGACGACGACTACGTGGGAGTGTGGCACCTCGGCGAGTCCGCGCTTCCCCTCCAGGAGTCGAGCATGACGTCGAGCGACTTCGAGGTTGAGCGCGGACCTGGAGTCGGCTACGCCGCGCCCGGCGTAGTCGGAGGGTCCGTCGACTTCGGCGCGCCAGGATGCGGCAAGATGCTCGACGCGCCAGACCACGATGCACTCGACGGCTTCACGAAGTGCACGTTCGAGATTTGGACGTTCCCGACCAACCGTCCGACCTCCGGCGACAAGAACACCGGCATCCTCTCCAAGCGCAATGGATACGCCAAGCAGGCGTCGTACCATTTCACCGACAATGGTTCCGGCGGCGTGTCGGTAGTCGTCTCGTCGAACAGCACGACGCACACAACGGCCGCAGGGATCAGCTCCGTGGCGGCGAACGCCTGGAACCACCTCGCCGTCACCTTCGACGCCGGGAGCCAGAAGAACTACAGGAACGGCGCCTCCGCCGGGACGGGCACCGTCGCCGTCAAGAAGATCAACGCCGGAACCGCCGATCTTCACCTCGGCAACTTCAACCCGACCGACGCGCGCAACTTCCCAGGCCGGATAGACGAGGTCCGCATCTCGAAGGTCGCCCGCTCCGCGGCGTGGGTCAAGGCGACGCACGACACGATCGCCGGTGCCGATTCCGCGACGTACACCGTGAATGGCTGCATCACGCCCACCGAACTCGTCACGCTGGCAACGCGCGAGTACACGACGCAGGCCTTCGGCGGCAAGACGGTTCGCCGCTACCGCAACCTGATCTACGGAACGCGCGACGACGCGGCGGGCGAGGGCTCTCAGTACGTCGGCGCAGAAGGCGAGTACAACCGCCACCGCTCCGGCAACTACTACGACATCTTCATCGCGGAGTCGGCGCTGAGTTCGCCTGAGGCGCTCGCCGACATGCCGGTATTCATCTACCTGCACGGCGGCAGCTGGTCGGAGAAGTACGACAAGGACGGCTCGAACGGCGACTTCCTCGGCAGGGTCGCAACCAACGGCTACGCCGTAATCACTATGGACTACCAGCTCCAGAACGAGATGTCGATGTCCGGCGGAAGCTACACGCCCCGCGCGAACGCTTCCTTCGCGGACATGCTCGGCGACATCGACACGATGCTGACCTACCTCAAGGCGCAGCTGCCGACGATTGGGATGACGAACACCCGGGTCGTTATCGGCGGCGATTCAGCGGGCGCGCACCTCTCGATGTGCTACGCATGGGACCAGAACGGACCGAACCGCCTCTCCGGCGTCTCGCTCCGCCACGACCTCGCCATATCGTGCGTGACGTCCATCGTCGGGCCGTCCGACCTCGCGGCGATCTTCGGACAGCAGATCGCCGCCTACTCCTCGCTTTCGCCTGAATACCAGGCGATGATGGCCTCGTCGCTCAGCTTCTTCAGTGGGCTCACCGGCGCCGACGTCGCCAGCATGCTCGCCAGCGGCGATACCGCTGCGGCGTATGCGGTGCTCGCGGCGTGGTCCCCAGTCGGGCTTGTGGACAGCGAGTCGTGCCACGCCATCCTCTCCTACGGCTATACTGGCGACACCCTGACGGAGAGCTCGACGGACGGCGTGGTGCCGATCTCGAACTTCAATTCGCTCACCAATGCGTTCGCCGCGTCCGGCGTTTCCTACGACGCGAGGCTCTTCAACATGGACCACGGCAGCCTGAGCGGCGGCAGCGAGCCTAGCGCCACCTGGATCGTCGAGAAGCTTGGGGCGCTCAGGGAGTCCTTTCAGAACGAGGAGCCCGAGAGGATCCTCTACGTCGACGTCGATGGGATCGCGACGACCAACACGCTCAATTATTTGCTCGTGACGGAGTACATCACGAACATCGTGAAGCGGGGTACGGGCACGCTCGTCGCGGGGCTCACCAACTACGTTGGCGACATCACGCTGGAAGGGGGCGTATTCAAGGTTGAAGCCTTGCACGGCGCGGGAAAGCACAGCTATGCAAACAACATCTACGTCGGCCCCAACGCTTCGTTGCACTTCGCGGGGGATGTGAACGACATCCTCAACAACAAGAAGATCGTCTTCGAGGGCGTCGGTGCTTCCTCCGCGCCCCTCAGCGCCAAGTTCTTCAACGCCAACCGCAAGTGGGTGACCATCGGCGTCGGCATGTCGTTCACGTTCAAGACGGACACTAAGTTCGCGGTCGGCTGCTGGAACCGGATGATACTCAAGAACGTTGACGTAGACATGCAGGGGCACAACCTGACGCTTTCCTGCTCGCCTGGGAACCAGGTCGAGTTCAGCGGCTCGACGTTCCGCAACCCCGGCAACATCATCGCCGCCCAGGGCATGGCGTTCTACGAGGGCACCGGCAATAACACCTTCACCGGGACCGGAGAGATCCGGCTCAGGGACAATTCGTCGTATCTCGGCAACGGAACGGTGTCGGCGTCCGGCTGGACGATCGTCGCGACCAACTCCAACACGAAGATCGCCGGATACTCCAACAAGTTTCCGACCGCATCCACGAGCGGAGAGTGGAACGGCAAGATCGTGTTCGGCAGGCATTCCGCCAGCTTCTGCCACTTCACCGGCGGCTCCGGCAGCACGGTGCTCTCCAACACCGTCTTCAACGTGAAGGGGCCGATGTCAGGCTCCGCGTCGCTCAAGGTCGGCCCCGGCTGGCTGAACCTCCACACCTCTGCGGCTAGCAACACGTGCTCCGGCGCGGTCACCGTTACAGGAAGGACTCCTTCGAATTTGACGCCTGACTATCCAATTCTTGCGGGCGGCGGCGGAATCGGACTCTGGAACGGCGCGGCCTGCTTTCCGAACGCCTCGTCGATAACGTTCACGAACACTGCGCGCCTTGCGTTCATGGACAACACGGCGTGTACCGTCCCGACAGTGAAGTTCGTCGCGCTCGCCGGCGAGACGCAGTCGATCTCGGGCGGCGTCAAGACCGCTCGCTCGACGATCGCGGGCTTCGTGAAGGAGGGCGCGGGAACGCTCGTCGTCGACTCGCCCGTCTCCGTCACGGGACTTGCCGACGTTAAGGGCGGAACGCTCAAGATTGCTTTCCGCAGCGACACGTCCGCCCAGACGCAGGAGGCGATGCTCGAGCCGATGCCGCAGTTTGCCGGACTCAGGTTCGCGTCCGGCACCACGCTCGACCTTTCGGACAACGTCGGAATGGTGCTTAACGACTTGGAGGGTTCGCCCGTTGTGACGAACTCGGGCATGTTCGGCATCAGCGGCAAGTGGAAGCTGACCACTCCTGGGGATGTGCTTGCGATTTCAAGCGAACACGCGCAGATGGGCGGCGAAGGCGGAGTGCTGTGCTTCCTTCCCGGTGCGACGTTTGACCTCGCGAACGAGGCGGCGTTCAAGGCCGCGGTCGCGGCGGCCGGGCCTGACGGACTCCTGGTCGCGGAGGCAAACTGGATCCTCGACCCTTCGAACGAGCAGCTGCAGGGAAGCGTCGTCCTGCCCTCGCCCGCTCAGTCGCTGGGTGCGGGCTGGTCGATGGCAATCGGCAAGGGGCGCGGAGACGACTATGCAGGAAGGGGACTTTACCTCCGCTACAGCGATCCGTCGGCGAGCGGCTATGCGGCGTGGATCGCCGGGAAGGGCATCACGGGCGCAAATGCCGCGGCGGACAAAGTGACGAACGGAATCGCGAACGGCGTGCGCTATGCATTTGATATCGACCCGGCGGTCTCTGCTATCGGCACGCCTATACTCGACATCGGGCCGTACCAGAGCGGGAACCTCGCGGTGAAGCTGCGTGCGCTCGCGGATGGCCGGAGCGATGTCATGTACGGCGTCCTTGCCTCGGAGACGCTTGATGACTGGGCTCATGCGACATTCGTGTCGTACAGTGATTTCACAGAAGGAACGCTCGCTCCGTCCGCGGTGAAGAACCCCGCGCCCGCCCAGATGTTCTTCAAGTACA